>Ga0306920_100000091_pt1 | contig 114583 bp, 103 predicted proteins | sample flu12Cox44000170_FD_204666 | JGI IMG/M metagenome (GOLD analysis project Ga0306920, IMG submission 204666) | Lab enrichment of tropical soil microbial communities from Luquillo Experimental Forest, Puerto Rico - flux4day.12C.oxic.44.000.170 (v2)... | ecosystem: Environmental > Terrestrial >...
TTCGCGGCAGGCGATGACGAGGCTTGGGCAGCAATCCAGTCGTTCATTAAGAGCTGCGATTATTACCTTGTCATTGTCGCGGGCCGGTACGGCTCCGTTGATGAAAAGGGAATCAGTTACACGCAGAAAGAGTACCAATATGCGATCAAGGATTTTTGGTGACCGTTCACCCTGGTATTGCCAAAACCGGCGCAGCTGACATCGCCTCCAGGCAGTAAGATGAAGGCATGGAACCATTCGACTGTCCTGGCTGTCAGCGGCGGGATGCTCTCCTGGCTCAGTTGCAACGGCGGATCGACACCCTCGAAGCTGAAGTCCGTATCCTGCGCGAGCGCCTCGGTCAGAATGCGACCAATTCCTCCATACCGCCTTCCGCCGATCCCAAAATGGTCTTGTGATCATGCTGCGTCAAAACCCTGGGAGGCAGCTGGCTTGGATGGTCGTGTGGACCCTCCTGACTCAGCTCTGCTTGCTCTCGTCGGTCCTCGTCCTCACCCGCGGTCTGGGCCTGCATGGTTACGGCGTGTTGGCATTTGCGCTAGCGATCCAATCCTACCTAGTTTTGCTGGGTGGTGTCGGGACGAAGCCAGTCGTTCTCCGCGAGGGTGTCGCCCGGCTGGGCGACCTCGACCGAATCCTGACGTCTCACGTGATTATTACGGCCACTGCTTCCGGCCTACTCGGCCTGTCAACCCTCTTTGTGGTGGGTTTCGCAGTTGTATCCAACCCAGAGCGCGTTCTCCTGGCGCTCTTGGCGATCGGTAACATAGCCGTCTGCCTGAACATTGCCCCGCTGTTTGACGTCCACCATCTGCAGTCCAAGAGCGCAGCAATCACCCTGACAGCAGAATTCGCGGCCATGACAGCCATTCTTGGCTTGTATTGGACAGGCCACTTGGACTTGTCTGCAACCGGAGGAGTGTACGCTGCCAAGTGGGTTATGGCCACCGCAGGACACTACCTAGTCTATCACTGCTCCGTGCGCCGCCTCCGGTTCACTGTCGCGGGAGAGACGGTGCACAGGATGCTGCAATCCGGGTGGCCCCTGATGCTTTCTGCGGTCGTCGCCACCGTCCCGTCCGGCACAGGCGTCCTTTTCCTCCGGCTATGGAAGGGGACCACGGAGGCAGCAGTGTTCGGGGTGGCGAACCAAGCAGCCTACGCGTACCTTTTGTTCGCGGTGGCGGGGGGCCGCGTTTTGCAGACCCACATGGTTGGCCCGCACGGACTCCGGGAGGATTCCGTCATCCGGTTCGCCTTCTGGATTGTTGGTTTTCTCGGGTCGCTGCTACTGGGGGCACTAGGCGCAGGGTGTGGAGTGATCTTCTTTCTTCTCGAACCGAGTTACCACGCCGCCGTTGTTCCAATGATCATTGTACTCGGCGGGGCTTTCGTGAAGGCTGCCGGCATAATCCTGAGCATCTATCTTGTCGTCTGGCAGCGCGAGCGGATCATCCTGATAGCCAACGCCTGCGCCGCGCTCATTTACGTCTGCGGTTGCTGGTTCAGCATCCCACGTTTCGCGTACAACGGTGCGGCTTTTATGACGGTGTTGGCCAGCTTTGTCGGAACGGGCGTGATTGTCCTGGCGATCCGAGCCCGCCTCAATGGCAAGACGCTCGCGCCGGAGGAGTTTCGCAAGTACCTTCCCTGACCGGATGACAGGTCGCGCGGAGGAGCTGGGGATTCGCCGCACACGGAGGGAGCTTCGTGGCATGCTCGGCCGACCGCTCGTCATCATTCCCGGCTTCGTCGTGACCGACGGGATCGAACCGGCGAACAACCACGCCGAGCGCCTGTTGCGCCGGGGGGTGCTGCGGCGCAAGAACGCCTTCGGCTGTCACAGCACGGAGGGCTGTCGCTTCGTGGAGCGGATTCTGACAGCGGTACAGACGCTGCGCCTGCAAGGCCGTCCGGTGCCGCACCCGCGGACGTGGAGGCATTGTTGCCGTGGCATCTGAGCCCCCCGCAGCAGCAGGCGTGGTCCCTGGAGAGGGAGCAAGCGGGCGAGGACACCTCGCAGCCGGCGCCGCGGTTGCAGAGACAACGCCCGCGCTGTCCAGAGTACCCCGTTCCACGGTGCCGCGGGGCGCCGCGCGCCGTGCACCGACACAGCTGAGCTTGCACGATGCCGAGGCCGCCGGCGTTGCTCACCGCCGCGACGAGGTCGGGGCCGGTCAGGTCCGGTCCCATCGGCGCGGCGATGATGGGATGTTCAATTCCCGGCATGTCGCAAAGATTCGTTTTCATGTGAACACCTCCAGGTTTCAGTTTTCCTGGTTTGACGGGAGCGACCAAGCTGACGGGATTCGGCGCCTATCTGTGCCTTGTGATGACAGTGAGTTGTCAATCGTCATTTTGTCATTGGTGCTTGGTCATTCCTGACGGGCATTGTCAATGGTGGCGGGTGGTTTCGTCGTTGCAGTCGTTGCGGTCGTTGCATGCAATGCGTGCAATGCCCGCATTGCGTACAATGCACGCAATGCAGCCGGGTCGGGGTGTGTGCAACGACGCAATAACGTCGCCAATTGTCAGTGGAACGTCATCATAGGTGATTGATCAGTCTTCCTTGGTCACTGATTGTCGTTGCACGCGAGGATGCAACGACGATTTGGTCACTGGTCCGGATCATGTGGGCGGCGCATTGGGAGAAGGTCCCAAAAAAGGCGAAGGGTCCCACTTTATTGGAGAAGGTCCCGCTGGGAGTGTCCCCCGGGGTGGGACAATCTTGGCATTCCAAAACATGTCTCGATTTGTCGCCAATGTCAGTGTTGTGGAGTTGTTTTGAGAGGACAAGAAAAATACGTCCGACGAGTGGCGTCTTGTTGACATGTTGTAAGTGGAACCAAACTAAGGAGATCGGGAATACGTCGCAAGGTCGGCAAATACGTTCACGGGAGCCCCCCGGGGCTGGGCGCAACGTATTTTTTTGTCGTTGGTCATTGGTCCTTAGTCATTAGCCATTAGTCATTGGTCATTGGTCATTGCAGGTCGTGATGTCGTGTCTCATGGGCTCGTGAGATACGGCGGCGAAAAGCGCGGTAAGGCGTTTCGCCCCAATATGTTGCGTGAAGGGCCGCGGGCGTGCATTCGCGTGAGATACGAGTTGGTCCGAGGCGGTTTCGTCCCTGCTTCCGCAGCGCTTTGAAACGAAAATCGATCTCGGAAAGAAGGGGCCAGGCTTTAATCCGGCAAGGAGGGACTAGGACGGCCTCGCTCGAAGTGTCTCCCTCGCTTGCTCTTCGGCCTTGTGCCAACTGTCAAATGAAGAAAGACGGAGCACTAGGTCCCCAGAAAGCGATAAACCTGGCGAAGCCATCTTGACAGTTATATTTGGCGTAAATATCTTAGCCTTTTTGACTTGGAAACGCGCTGGGTAGTAGGTAGGCGAGGAGGATAAGTTGGCGGCGGGTTTTTCCAGTGAGCGCATTCGCATCCGAATGGAAGCCTATGACCATGAGGTGCTGGACCGGACGGCCCACGAAATCGTGGACACGGCGCAGCGGACCGGGGCCATGGTGCACGGGCCCATTCCGTTGCCGACCCGTATCGAACGATACACGGTTCTGCGAAGCCCCCACATCGATCGAAAATCCCGCGAACAATTTGAAATTCGGACTCACAAGCGCCTAATTGATATCTTGCAGCCCACGGGCAAGACAATTGAAGCGCTGAACAAGGGTCTGAGTTTGCCCCCAGGAGTCGACATCAAGATTCGAGTGTTGTCCGCCTCCGCAAATTAGAGGGTCGCGATTTCAGGGCCCCCGCCGGTCCTCAATGGCAGGATCGCTCCGGAAGCCCGTTCCAAGTGTTGTAAAGATATCGGAAGTCACGCCTCTGGGATCTATTTCCAGGAGATAGGTCCGGGAAATTTCTATTCCTTAGAGGGTGTTGAAAAAGGGGTCAGGCCCCTTGCCGACCCATGGGCCAAATGTTCGTGAAACTGGAGAGATGCATGCAAGCGTTAGGGGGTCTGACCCCTTTTTCAACACCTGGTTGGGAAGCAGGATGATACAAACATGATGCAAGTAAACGTATACAACCGCCAAGGGGAAGAAGTCGGCAAGGTGGAAATCGATCCGGCCGAATTCGGCGGGACGATCAATAAGCAGTTGCTCCATGACGTGGTCCTCATGCACCTGGCGAACCAGCGAGCAGGGACGCATTCAACGCTGCGGCGCGGAGAAGTGGCGGGGAGCACCAAAAAGTTGTTTCGGCAGAAGGGGACCGGCAATGCCCGCGTCGGGACCCGGCGAACCAACAAGCGCCGGGGCGGCGGTACGGCGAAGGGACCCAAGCCACGGGATTATGAATATCATTTGCCCAAAAAAGCGGTCCGGGCGGCCACGCGGATGGCATTGTTGAGCAAATTTCAAGATCAGGAGGCTCTGGTCGTTGATGATTTGAAAACTGCGGAGATCAAGACGAAGTCGATTGCCGCGATTTTGAAGGCATTGAAACTGAACGGAACCACATGCCTGGTGGGAACTGCCGGGCATGATCCGATCCTTTACAAGTCGGCGCGGAATATTCGAGGAGTGGAAATCGCCTCGGTGTCTCAATTCAATGCCTATACGGTGTTGCGGCAAAAGAGGCTGGTGTTGACGAAGGCTGCCCTGGAAGAATTGCGGAAGGGATAAAAATGGGACCGTCGCCGAAAGTCAAAGGAAAACGCGGGCCGAAACTGGAGGCTCATCAGGTGCTGATTCAGCCATTGGTCACGGAGAAGGGCACGCACCAATTCAGTCACCACAATGCCTACCCGTTTCAGGTGAACCTCTGGGCGACGAAGGACCAGATCAAGGCAGCCGTGCAAGAGATGTTCAACGTTCGGGTGCTCAAAGTCCGAACGCAAACGCGGATCGGGAAGACCCGCAAATATCGTTTTCGTCTCGGCCGATTGCCGGCGTGGAAGAAGGCCATTGTGACGCTGCATGACGAAGATCGGATTGAATTCTTCTAAGAAGGAATCAATCATGGGAATCCGTTATTACAAACCAACAACCCCCGGGCGCCGCCAAGGTTCGGTAAGTGATTTCACGGAAATCACGGACCGGAAGAAGCCACCGGAAAAGAGTCTGGTTATCCCAAAGCCCAAAAAGGGCGGCCGCAATAACCATGGGATCACCTGTACGCGATTTCGGGGGAGGGGGCACAAACGAATGTATCGAGTAATCGATTTCAAACGCCAAAAAGACAACGCGTGGGCCAAAGTAGTGGCCATTGAATACGATCCCAACCGGTCGTCCCGCATTGCGTTGTTACAATACGAAGATGGGGAAAAGGCCTACATTCTGGCGCCGGAAGGCTTGAAGGCGGGCGACCGAATCATCAGTGGCGAAGAAGTAGAGCCGCGTATCGGCAATTGCCTGCCGTTACGGAGAATTCCGTTGGGGCTGTCGGTCCATAACCTGGAAATGCAACCGGGGCGAGGGGGCCAACTTTGCCGGAGCGCCGGCACCAGCGCGGTCTTATCGGCCCGCGAAGGCAAATGGGCGCAAATCACGCTGCCGTCGGGAGAGGTGCGGCGGATTAGTTCGGATTGCCGGGGGACCATTGGCGTGATCAGCAACGCGGATCACATGAACATCAGCCTGGGGAAGGCAGGGAGGAAACGGTGGATCGGTCGCCGGCCGCACAACCGCGGAACTTCCATGAACCCGGTCAGCCATCCCATGGGAGGGGGTGAGGGGCGAACAGCAGGGGGCCGTGATCCTTGCAGCCCGACAGGAGTGTTGTCCAAGGGGGGCAAGACGCGCAAGAAACGGAAACCTTCGAACGCAGCGATCCTGCGCCGGCGGCGGCCGGGACCGCATTACGCTCCGAAATAATGAATCCCATTTGCTGGCCGAAATGGGAGATGAATGTAGAATAGGTAGACTTTCCAAGGGTTGGTACCATGAGTCGTTCGGTTCGCAAAGGGCCTTATGTTGATCAGCGGCTGCTGGCCAAGGTGGACCGGCAACAAGGCCGAGGGAGCAAGGAACCGCTCAAGACCTGGTCACGCGATTGCACCATTGTGCCGGATTTCATTGGTCACACGTTTCTCGTACACAATGGGAAGCAATTTACAAAACTGTTTGTCACGGAAGACATGGTGGGGCACAAGCTTGGCGAGTTTGCCCCAACGCGCGTATTTCGGGGCCACAGCGGAGGTAGGGCGAAGGCAGCGGCAGCAGCGGCGGGAGCAGCGCCTCAAGCCAAGTCATAGATCCCGGGGTGGAGCAGTGGTAGCTCGCCAGGCTCATAACCTGGAGGTCGCAGGTTCAAATCCTGCCCCCGGAATTGGAGAGATAGGGATTTATGGAATACCGAGCAAGCCATCGATTCGCCGACATGTCGAGCCGAAAACTTCGGCCTTTCGCGACCTTAATCCGGGGTTGCCGGGCGGACGAGGCCATGGAGCTATTGCGCTTTTTGCCGAACAAAAGCGCAAGGCTCATGGAACAGGTTCTGAAAAGCGCGTTGGGGAATGCCGAGGATCGGGGCGCCCGTGATCTGGACGACCTGGTAGTGATCGAATCTCGAATCGACTGCGGGCCGATCATGAAACGGATTCAACCGCGTGCGCGGGGAACGGCCTACCCAATCAAGAGGCGATTTGCACACATTCGTTTAACGCTTTCGGATTTGGCAGACGATTAACCGGAAAGGGAAATATGGGTCAAAAAGTCCGGCCGACGGGCTTCCGAACAGGAATTATGACGGACTGGCAAAGCCAATGGTACGCCAGCAAGCAGGATTTTGCCGAGCTATTGGTGGAAGACCAGAAAATCCGCAGGTATATAAAGAAAAAATATCGCCGGTCCGGCATATCGAAAATCAAAATCGAACGGACGCGCGAAAAAGTGGTTGTCTACATTCATTCGGCACGGGTCGGCATGATCATTGGCAAGAAGGGTCAAGAGGTCGACATGCTGACCAAAGAATTGGAGGATTTGGCGCACCGGCATATTGAAGTCAAGACCATGGAAATCAACAGACCGGAAGTCGATCCACAGCTGGTAGCGGAAGATATTGCGGAACAACTGGAGAAGCGGGCCAGTTTTCGCCGGACCATGAAACGCGCCATCGATCAAACCATGGAAGGGGGCGCCAAAGGAGTAAAGGTGCAGTTATCGGGGCGGCTGGGTGGTGCGGAAATGGCCCGCCAGGAAAAAAACATGGCGGGGAGCATTCCGCTTTCTACATTGCGCGCGAAAGTAGATTACGGTTTTGCGGAAGCTTCCACAGCCCAGGGAAACATTGGCATCAAAGTGTGGATCAATAACGGAGATTACTTAGACTCCGAGGAGAACGACAATGCCGCTAATGCCCAAGCGGGTAAAGTTCCGAAAAAGCCAACGCGGCAAGGTAAAAGGTAATGCGAGCCGAGGCAACTCGGTGACGTTTGGCGAATACGGCTTGCAGGCGTTGGAGGGTGGCTGGCTCAGTGCCGAGGCGATAGAGGCGGGCCGGATTACGGCCACTCATTTTGTCCGTGGTGAAGGCCGGCTATACATTCGAGTCTTTCCGCACAAATCGGTCACCGCAATCCCCGCCGAAACGCGCATGGGCAAGGGCAAAGGCGAACCGGAGTACTGGGCCGCGGTGGTGAAACCGGGCATGGTGCTATTTGAAATCGCCGGGTTGCCGGAAGCGTCCGCGCGCGATTGCATGGCGCGTGTGGCGTACAAAATGCCGTTCCGCTGCCGCTTCATCAGCCGGCGGCCGAATGTTTAACAGGAACCGGATCCATGAAACCGGCTGAATATCGTGAAATGAGCGACGAACAGTTGGACTTGTCGCTCAAGGAAGTCGTGAAGAACCTCTTCCATCTGCGCTTTCAATCAGCCACCGAACGGCTGGAAACGCCGAGCGAAATTCGCAAGGCCAAGCGCGAAGCCGCCCGGATTCTTACAATCCGGCGGGAGCGGGAGTTGGCAAAGGCAAAAACTGCCGGCAAAGGGACATAACAAATGTCTGAAACTAAACTCCGAAGCGGACGCCGAGTAGCGGTCGGCATAGTTACAAGCGATAAGATGAACAAAACTCGGCGAGTGGAAATACCGCGGTTAGTGAAACATTCGCGCTACGGTAAATACATTCGCCGACGGACGATTTGCCACGTTCATGACGAGGAGAACCAATCCCGCCGGGGAGACACAGTGGAAATAATGGAAACCCGGCCGCTTTCCAAAAGTAAAAACTGGCGTTTGGTTCGCGTGGTGACCAAGGCTCCCAGCACCGACGCAATTGTGGAGACGGAGATCCCCACATAGGGATGCGATTATGATTCAAATGTATACGTACTTGGATGTGGCGGACAATACCGGCGCTAAAGAGTGCATGTGCATCAAAGTACTGGGGGGCACGCGACGCCGCTATGCGGGCCTGGGAGATGTGATTGTCGCCAGCGTGAAAAAGGCAATTCCCGGCGGTGAAGTAAAACCCGGCGACGTGGTCAAGGGTGTCATTGTTCGATTGAAGAAATCGACCCGGCGGGAGGACGGCAGTTATGTCCGATTCGATCGCAATGCCCTGGTGCTAATTGACAATGAACAAAACCCTCGCGGCACTCGCATCTTCGGCGCGGTAGCCCGCGAACTGCGCGAACGGGGATTTACCAGGATTATTAGCTTGGCCGCAGAGGTTGTGTGAAAGGCGGCGATTCGCATGCATTTTCGCAAAGACGATTTGGTGGAAGTAATAACGGGGGACGACGCCGGAACGGCCAAAGCCCGCACCACGGGCCGCGTTCTTCGGGTTTTGCCCAAAGAAAACAAAGTGGTCGTTGAGGGAATCAACAAGGTCTACAAGCACCTGCGTCCCAACCGGCGAAACCCGCAAGGCGGGCGCTTGTCGAAAGAAATGCCCATCGATGCGTCGAATGTGCTGCTCTACTGTTCTACCTGCCGCCGCGGCGTTCGCGTCGGGAAGCGGTATGATGCGGAAGGGCGCAAAGAGCGCTATTGCAAGAAATGTACCCTCAGCCTGGGCCAATTGAGCAAAGCGCGCAAGAGCTACGCTCAGAAATAAAAGCAGACGAGAGATTTGTTAGGTTCTTGTCCAGTTACTAGAGTTCCGAGGTCAGTCATGGCTCGGTTAATGGAGCGGTATTACAAGGAATTGGTGCCCCGGCTCGGGGACAAATTCGGCCGCAAGAACAAACTCAGCTTGCCGCGGCTGGAAAAAATTGTGGTGAACATGGGCGTGGGCAAGGCGCTACAAGATAAGAACAAGATGAAGGAAGCGGCGGACCAGCTCACCTCGATCACGGGCCAGCGAGCCCAGATCACCAAGGCCAAGATCGCAGTGAGCGGATTCCGGTTGCGGATGGGAAATGAAATCGGCTGCCGGGTGACTCTCCGGGGCCGGCGCATGTACGAGTTCCTGGACCGTCTTATTAGCATTGCTTTGCCCCGGATACGCGATTTTCGGGGAGTGAATCCGAAGAGCTTTGACGGCAATGGCAACTATAGTCTGGGTTTGAGCGAACAGTTGGTATTCCCGGAAATCGACCCGGATAAAGTTACGTTCACCCAAGGGATGGATGTGACCTTTGTAACCACTACAAACAACGATGATGAAGCGCGGGAGTTGCTGCGGGCCTTCGGCATGCCGTTTAGGGAGATGTGAACCGGTTGAAAATGGGCAATCGCGATGATGACTGACTCAATTGCCGATATGTTGACGCGAATTCGAAACGCCAATCGTATTGAACGACCGGCGGTGGAAATCCCCAATTCCCGCTTGAAAGAGAATCTGGCCCAGGTTCTGAAGGAGGAAGGGTTTATTCTGGATTATCAGGTCGGGCACATGATTCCGGACGAGCATGGCCACCTGGTATTTCAAACGCCCACCGATCCCGGGAAACCGAAAGCAATTCTGCGCATTTTTTTGAAATACGGTCCGGAAGGCGAGAAAGTTATTCGCCACATCGAACGGGCCAGCAAACCCGGACTGCGGCTGTACCGCCGGCACGATCAATTGAAACCGGTGTTGGATGGACTCGGAATTGCCATCCTGAGCACCAGCAAGGGCGTGATGAGCGACCGGAAAGCTCGAACCCAACGGCTGGGAGGGGAGTTACTTTGCACCGTTTGGTAGTTGAGGAGAGAGGTTCATGTCACGTATCGGCAAACAACCGGTGAACTGTCCACCGGGAGTAAAAGTGGCAGTGGGCGAGGGAACGATATGCGTGGAAGGCCCCAAGGGAAAACTTGAATTCACGTACCATCGCAACATGACGGTTCAAGTCGACGCGACCGGCAAGGTCATTCGTGTGAACCGGCCCGACGATGAGCGATTGAATCGGGCGTTGCACGGGCTGACGCGCAGTTTGATCGCCAATATGGTGGAAGGGGTTACGAAAGGGTTTGAAAAACGGCTCAAGATCGAAGGTGTGGGTTACCAGGCGCGCCTGGACAAAAAGAACCTGGTGCTCACGGTGGGTTATGCCAATGCCATTGAAATGAAACCGCCGGACGGCGTAGTGGTCGAGCTGGCAGATCCGACGACGATCATTGTCCGGGGCGCGGACAAACAAAAAGTAGGTCAATTTGCGGCGGAAGTCCGCAAATCGCGGCCACCCGAGCCATACAAGGGCAAAGGCATCCGGTATGAAGGGGAACAAGTTCGCCGTAAAGAAGGCAAGTCCTTTGCCAGCGGCGCCTGATCGATCGTGGCCGACGCAGCGCGCTCGAAGCGGGGCGGGTACAAAATGAAAGCGTTTTAGAACTGGGTGCACCAACCAAGAGAATTAGCCATGGACCGTCAAAAGATCAAGCACAAACGGCAATTGAGACGCCGCTTGCATGTTCGCAGCAAGATTGTGGGAACCTCGGTGCGACCGCGCCTGACTGTTTTTCGAAGTTCCAAACATATTTATGCGCAATTAATCGACGATCTCCAAGGTATCACTCTGGCTTCGGCCAGCAGCCTGGTCGAGGAAGTAAAAAAGAAAATCCCTTACGGCGGCAACAGCAAAGCGGCGACGGTAGTCGGGAAACGGCTGGCCGAAGTTGCCAAGAGCAAAGGGATCCAGAAAGCCGCTTTTGACAGGGGGCATTACCGGTACCACGGCCGGGTGAAGGCCCTGGCTGATGGAGCCCGTGAAGGAGGCTTGCAGTTTTGATGAGACCTATCGCTTGCCCGGGAGCGGAAAATGGCAAAAGAGCGTGAAGGGCGACCGGACAATATTGAGGAGCGAGTAGTAAAAATTCGCCGTTGCGCCGCGGTCGTAAAAGGCGGCCGCCGGTTTAGCTTCAACGCGCTTGTTGTCGTGGGCGATAAAAACGGACGCGTTGCCTGGGGATACGGTAAGGCGAACGAAGTTCCCCCGGCCGTGGAAAAGGCGTCAAAGGATGCCCAGGAAAACATGAAACGGCAAAGGAAAATTCAACTCAAAGGCGAGTCCATTCCGCACCGCGTGATCGGTCAATTTGGCGGAAGCAAAGTGGTGCTGGTTCCGGCCGGGCCCGGGACTGGTGTCAAGGCGGGGCCCGGCGTTCGCGATGTATTGGAGGCGTGCGGCATTCATAACATCCTGACCAAAACCCACGGCAGCACCAATCCGATCAACCTCGTCAAAGCCACCATTCAAGGTCTATTGACATTGCGCACGCGCGAAGATGTGGCGCGGCTGCGAGGAGTGACATTATAATGGACCTCTCAACCGTACACCACGGTGTTCGCAAGTACAAACGAAAAAAGCGGGTCGGACGCGGTCCGGGTAGCGGCCACGGCAAGACAGCCACTCGTGGAAGCAAGGGACAGTGGGCGAGCGCAGGGGCGGTTAAGCCGCCCTCAATTTTTGAAGGCGGTCAAATGCCCTTGTTTCGCCGGATTCCTAAACGCGGTTTCAGCAATGCCACCTGGGCACGCAATTACCTGGTAGTCAATGTCGGAGACCTGGATGAGGCGTTCGCAGAAGGCGACACGGTGACACACGACGCTCTCAGAAAGGCAGGGCTGGCCAAAGGACCTGCGGACGGGATTCGCATCCTAGGGACCGGCGAGTTGACCAAGCGGTTGATCGTTCGGGCTCACCATTTTTCCCAATCCGCAAAGGAAAAGATTTCGGCCAAGGGTGGAAGTATGGAGATCATACCCCCGGCCAAGAAGCCCAAACGGAACAAGATGAAGACCCGCCGTGAAGGGCAGAGGTAGGCAAGATAGTGAAGAATAAAGGAAAAGTGCGGTTTTCCTTTTATTGTCGGCTTTGTTATCCTACTTTCCAGGGGATCTTTTCAAAGCGCTCTTCCCCTTGCAAGGCTGTTGGGGGTTGATCATGAACAAACTCATCACGATCTTCAAAATCCCGGAATTAGCGCAAAAGATCGGGATTACTCTCTTGTTTCTGGTGATATACCGGATCGGTTACCACGTGCCCCTGCCGATGATCGACCAGCAGCAAATGCTCAAACATATGGCCAGCATGCAGCAGGGAGCGTTGGGGCAAGTTTTGGGATTCGTGGCCCTGTTTAGCGGTGGAAGTTTCAGTCAAAGCACAATTTTCGCGCTGGGAATCATGCCGTACATCTCGGCATCGATTATTTTTCAACTTCTGGCAACGGTATATCCTCCGCTGGAAAAGCTCCAGAAAGAAGGGGAGAGCGGCCGTAAGAAAATCAACGAGTATACTCGGTATGCGACTGTCGCGATCTGCTTGTTTCAGGCGTTCTTATTGGTTCGGCCCATCATGAGCCCGGGGCCAAGCGGTTGGGGCTGGGCGGCCAAAGGATTCGACGGTTTCTTGTATATTTTTTCCGCGGTATTTATTCTGACGGCTGGAACTGTTTTCATGATGTGGCTGGGCGAGCAAATTGATGAATATGGCATTGGCAACGGCATCAGTTTGATCATCATGGCGGGCATTATCTCCCGGATTCCGGACGCCACTTCGAACCTGTTCTTTGATCCCATCAAGAAAGAGTTCAAGGAATCTATCCTTACCCTGGGAGGTGGGGCGGGCCGAGATGTGAGCTTTGAAAAGTTGGTGGTCTTGATATGCCTTTTTATCGGGGTAGTGGTGGCGGTCATTGCCATTACCAAAGGCCAAAGGCGGATACCCACCCAGTCCGCCAAACACGTTCGCGGCAGACGAACCTTCGGCGGCGGATCTCGGCAGTTCATGCCGCTGCGGGTCAATCAAGCGGGCGTCATGCCGGTGATTTTTGCCAGCAGCTTACTGCTGATTCCTTACTTTCTGTTCAAGATACTATCGGACGCATTTCCGACGGTTTCCTGGTTAGGGGCCCTTCAGGATGCTTTCTATCGACAAGGCGGGTACACGTATAACGTAATGTATATCGTGATGATCTATTTCTTTTGTTATTTCTGGACGGCCGTGACCTTCAATCCCAAGGACGTGGCGAATAATTTGAAGGATTACGGAAGTTTCATCCCTGGCTACCGGCCCGGGAAACGGACTGCCGATTACCTGGAACGCGTGATCATGCGGATCACGTACATCGGTGCCGCTTTCCTTGCCGTGGTAGCCATTATTCCTAGCATGATAACATCCACGATGGGCGTGGACCCGCGCATTGCCAGTTTCTATGGGGGAACGGGCTTGCTCATTGTCGTCAGTGTCGTTCTGGATCTGGTACAAAAAATCAACAGCCATCTTGTGATGCGCAACTATCCCGGCCTGACGGAAGATTAGAGCAATCCGCAATCCACGCGTAGGTTACAGCGCATTGCAATACCGGGACATGGCCTGCCATGCGATTGATTCTCATCGGCCCTCCAGGAAGCGGTAAAGGCACGCAAGCGAAACTATTGAGCGAGCGCTTTGGCTTGACTCACATCGCCACGGGGGACATATTTCGCGAAGCAATTCGAATGGGAACCTCGGCGGGAAAAATGGCTGAACCTTATGTCTCGACAGGCAAATTGGTTCCGGATGAAATCGTCAATGAACTGGTCGCGGATAGATTCCGCCGGGACGACCGGCCGGAGCGATTTGTGATGGACGGCTATCCGCGCACACGCGCGCAGGCGACGGCCTTCGAGCAAGCTCTTGGCGAACAAGGCCTCGATGTCCAGGCGGTCTTGCTGTTGACGGTCGAAGATGAGGAAATTGTACGGAGGTTGAGCGGCCGGTGGAGTTGCCCAAACACCGCCTGCAAAGCGACGTTTCATGAAACGATGAGGCCACCGCGAATTGCCGGAGTCTGCGACAATTGTAAAAGCAAATTGATCCAGCGCGACGACGACCGGGAAGAGACCGTCCGCCGGCGCCTGGAGGTTTACCATCAAAATACGGCGGAATTAATTGGGTATTATCGGTCGAAAGGTTTGCTGCACCCGGTGGCGGGCAAAGGCTCTATTGAAGCCATTTATTCGCAAATCGCCGGAGCAATCAAGCGGGCAATTCCTACATGTTAAGATCTCTTTTTCGCAACCAGACTCCGGAATTAAAATCGCCGCGCGAGATCGTGCTGATGCGCGAAGCGGGCAAGGTTGTGGCAGAAGCGTTGCGCATTTGCCGGCAGCTGGCAAAACCCGGTGTCCGAACGCTTGAAATCGACCGGGCGGTGGACGATTTGTTCCGCCGCCACGGCGCCATTCCGTTATTTAAAGGCTATAAGGGCCGCGTACCTTTCCCCGCATCGACGTGCTTGTCCATCAACGAGCAAGTGGTTCACGGTATTCCCAGCCAAAGAGTTCTGAAGTCCGGCGACCTATTTAAAGTGGACACCGCCTGCAAGTTGAATGGGTGGTGTGCCGATGCAGCGATCACGATTCCAGTCGACGATGTCCGGACGGAATGCCAGCGATTGATTCAAACGGCAGAGCAGGTGTTGGCAGTTGCTATCCTGGAAATGGGGCGGTGCAAGAAATGGTCGGAAGTGGCATTGCGGATGCAACAGGTGGCCGAGCGCGCCGGCTACAGTGTCGTGCAGCAATACGTGGGCCACGGCATCGGCCGCATTATGCACGAACACCCGCAAGTTCCGAACTTTGTCAACCGTGACGTCCGCAAACATGACTTTCGCCTGGAAGAAGGGCTGGTGCTGGCCGTTGAGCCAATGGTGAACATGGGTCGGGCCGATGTCGACACACTCCGGGATCACTGGACGGTCGTCACTCGCGACGGGCTACCCAGCGCCCACGTCGAACATACGATTGCGATTACTCGGAATGGGGTTCAAGTCCTGACAGCCGACGAGGATAATTCTCCGCCTGCGAATGTCTCCCAACCCCAGGGCGAACAAGTGACTCAATCGGCACTAATTTAAGCGAATATGATGTCTGAGTTTGGCCTGCGCCGCCTGCCGGCGCGGTGGCCAAGGGTAATTGTCTAGTCGACGATAATACGAACAACTTCAATCCTGACCCAGAGGGGATCCAATTCGTGCCGAGTTCCCCGGCCGAGATGATTGTCATGGTACCGGCCTTTCCAGTCATTAAAACCGATCGATATTTGCTCATTGTCCTTGGTCAATTTGATTTCCAAAGATTTTCCGGGCTTTGCACTCTTTGTGGGACCTGAACTCTCCGTCTTAAAAAGCAAGGCAAATGCCGCTCCCGGCTCCGGAACTAATGCCAACGATTTCTGATCCTGGATCATCTTTTCATTTTCCGGTCCGGAAGGGCCGGCGACAAATTGACTTGGCCGATCGCCGTTGCCTCGGTCGATGCTTCCGCCGGTCCAGATCCGGACGACATCGCCCTTGCGAACTCCACCTTTCAGTTGCAGCGGGACCTTCGTCCATCCCTCGGTCCGAACCACGGTCTCGAGAAAATCCTGAGGGAGGTAGTGCGTCAAGACCCGGCTTTCCACTTCCGCAGCCTGAATCGCCAAACCGCAAGCAAGGACCAAAATGACAATCATATTTCTCATGAGCAGGATTCCCCAATCAAAGTTCTTGCAATAGATTCTTGACTTTCTCTTCAATCAGATCACCAACTGCCCGAAATTGATCCGGGGGCAGTAGCTTGGGATCCGGAATGGTCCAATCTTCGCGGCGCCGTGCTCGAACCAGCGGACACTCATCGCCGCAACCCATCGTAATAGCGACATCAAAGTCGCCGAAGGGAATCTCCAGCAAACTCTTGGATTTGTGACGGGTCAAATCGTAACCCCGCTCGCGCATGAATTCGATGGCTCTGGGATTGATCTGTCCGGCCGGCCGCGAACCTGCGCTATAGGCTTCGACGCGGTTATAGCCGTGAATCCGCGCGAAGGCCTCGGCGATCTGGCTGCGATTGGAATTTTCCACGCAAACAAAGAGAACGCGTTTGAGTTTGGAAACTCCCTGGTCCATGAGTTGCTCAAGTAATTATCCCTACGGGGCGTCATTTTTTTTCACGGCATAGACTTGAACGCTGGCAGCGTAGTTATTTGCATTGTATTTCCGGAATAGATCCGCAAGGTCCTGATGAAGACCGGCTGCATTCTTCTTATCCTGTAGCGCTGGGACACAGCAAGCTGCAACGGGCAACAACTCGGCCGCGTCGGCCGGAGAGCTGCAACATGCGGATAGATTCTCGATTTTGGCATAAACATTCAAGTTTTTGCACATATCGACGATTTTGACCGCATGAAAGCCGGCCGCTTTCAAACCGTCTTCGTAGTCCCTAATTTGAATAGCTCCGGCAATACAACCGATATAGGCCAGGACATTCCTGGCAATTTCGCCCGGAAGAGGTTTCTTGAGGGCAATGTCAGAGACTGCCAGCCGGCCCCCAGGTTTGAGCACGCGATAGATTTCCCGAAAAGCAGTTCTCTTATCGGGCACCAGGTTTAACACGCAATTACTGATGACGCAATCCACGGAGGCATCTGGCAAAGGCAATTGCTCGATGGTTGCCAAGTGAAATTCTACATTCGACAGAGCTCTTCCGTGAACCGTCTTCCGGGCATTTTGGCGAGCTCGTTCAATCATCTCCGGAGTCATATCGACGCCGATGGCTTTGCCGTTGGGCCAAACTTTGGTTGCTGCCAGAAATACGTCCAGACCGCCGCCACACCCCAGATCGACAACAACTTCTCCTGGTCGAAGACTGGCAAAAGCGGTGGGATTGCCGCACGATAAACCCATGTTTGCTCCGGCAGGAATAACTTCCAGCTCCTCGGCACTGTAGCCAAATGCTTCGGCCACGGAACGGACGGCGCTGTGGTCGCCCGACAAATCGCTCCTCGCAACCGACCCATACTTTGATTGAAGCTGCCGGACGATACCTTCAGCCATAACCATCCTTCCTTTGTCCAAAGAGTTTGCAATTTGAACACGAGAGCGCCCGGAATTGGGCAGAACTTTGCGGTATTCTATTATTTTTTCCTTGGCAGTTCGCAGCAAAAAAGTCGCGATTCTGATCCCACCCATAAAGAATGCGTAACGCCTTTGTTAGGTAAGGTTTACTTGTCAAGAAACTTACGCTTTGTCAAAAGTTTAAATTCATTAACTAAAAGGCAGCAACTTCCAATTCCCGAGTGGGTTATGGCGATTTTTTGAAGAAACTCATACGCGTTCTTGTGTTCAGAAAAATTAACGAAATTATTTTTTCCTGCTTGACAAGGATAGTGCCGATGCTTTACATTTTACCCTCATGGGGCAATAGCCAAGTGCTAGCCTCAGAGACCGGCACAGTGCATGAGGCACACCCAACAACAGATCTGATGAGCCCGTGAGGGGACCGAATCGCGATTTGGATCTGTGATCGCCCGCTTCCCTTGCCGAAATCAATTGCTATTTGCTTATCACGGACGAAAGGCGTCTCGCATTAAGTCCCAGTTTTACTCGCGCCGAGATTGTGTTGCGGCGTGAAATTCTGGATGCTTCGCCACGACATGGAAAGCTGGAGGGAAAGATAATGCCCGGTAGCCGACTGGCGCTGGTTGCGAACGATCAGGCGTTTGCCGATTCGATACAAGCTCATTTAAAGGAGAGCCTGGGACAGATGCCGTTCACATGTTCCTTTGCGGCGATTCGGGAACGCCTGAGTCTGGATACGGACGGCCTTCTTGTATTAGCGACCAATCAGCCAGCTGACTCGGACGAGACGTTTCGTTTAGTTCAGGAAATATGCTTAAAAAAAATGCCGCCACGGCTAGTGATCGTTGAAGGAGCGGGAGCCGATCAAAAAGTGAACCTATCGCTTTTGAACGGGTATGTAACCCAGCGGGTCCAATGGCCTGATCAAGCGTCTTTCCTGGTTGGACTGGTGCGCGAGCACGCGGGGCGGGGGCGGCAGTTTACCGGGCGGGAAGAAGAGCCATTGGCGGATAAAATTGGCAGGCATTTGCTCGCACAAACACCCTCTTTGCAATTAATGGTCGAACCGATTGCACTGGCTGCATCCTATGACGTGCCGGTGTTGATCTCCGGGGAAACCGGAACGGGCAAGACTTACCTCGCCCGCTTGATCCACGATTGTTCCTCCCGGAAAAACCACCGCTTCCTGGTGGTTTCTTGCGGGGCGCTGGCAGCAAACCTGATCGAAAGTGAATTCTTTGGCCACACCAAGGGGGCGTTCACCGGAGCGGACCGGGCCAAGGAAGGTAAGTTCGCAGCCGCCGGCGAAGGAACCATTCTACTGGACGAGATTGATACCTTGGGATTGGAGCAACAAGCCAACTTGCTTCGTGTATTGGAAACGGGTGAATTCGAACCAGTAGGGAGCAATCAAACGCAGCGGTGCAACGCCCGCATTATCGCGGCGAGCAATTGGGACCTGGAAAAAGCGGTCGACAACGGGAAATTTCGAAGGGATTTATATTACCGGCTGCATGTGATGGCTTTTCATCTGCCACCACTGCGCGAACGGGTCCAGGATATTTCCCCGCTGGTCCGGGGAATGGCCTCGCATTTCAACAACAAATTCCGAAAAAACCTCTTCGACATCTCGAAGGAAGCGATGGCTGCGCTGGAGACATTCGCGTGGCCGGGGAACATTCGCCAACTGGAAAATGTGATTCAGCAAGCAGTTCTGGTCAGCACCGGACCCGAGCTGCTGTTGTCGCATCTACCTCCTTCGGTGCAAAAACAACCGACATTGAGCAAAACTGTCGGGGGCCATAGCTTTGCTTCCTCTTTGGCGCAAAACCGCGAAGAGGCAGAGAGAATGATCATTAAACGCGCCCTGGATGAATGTAACAACAATCGGACAGAGGCGGCCCAAACTTTGGGAATCAGTCGCGTGACCCTGTACAAGAAAATGAAGAAATACGGTCTAATGATTCAACCTTTAATGCCTTCGTAAATCAAGACCGTCCAGATGGCCCCGCTTTTCAATGCTCGCTTCGAACGCAAAAATGCATTGCCAACAATGGTTTACAGTAGATATACGGATGGTTGAAAATAGTTAACAGATGCGCACTTCGTTTGTTTTGGGGGCAAGCAAATCCCTATATTCCAAATACTTATGAGTTATCATCGCTGTTTCTAGAGTGCTAGATACAAATAAGCAATTACCAATGTTTTAAGACAATTTTCATTTTCAGCCATCTCGTCTCGATCCCTCCAAGAAGAAGGAAATGGCCAGTCCAGCTGCCACCCAGAAACTATTTTGAGCCGAATTGGTCTGATTAATGCATATCATCGGGATTCTAAGGAATTTTCGTTTTGCACGGCTTTACGGATTCTGGGAGCCTATGCCATGTACCCCCTACGGACCGTCGCTTGCAGCAAAAGGTTGTTGAGGATAACAATCCCGTTTTTGCTGGCAGTCCTTGGAACGACTATTTTCTTTGGTACTTCCAGGGCTTTCTTCCCGGCACCACCCACTGGGGGTAATGATAACCGCAGCGTTCCCGATCGAGGCGGGAGTCCGCCCACAGAAAACAGTCCACCAGGGGGAGACACCAGCCATGGGGGAGAAATCCCCATTTTTCCAGTAGACCATGGCACCGGGCCGCATGGTGGGGACGGGATACCGGAATTAGACCCGGGTTCGATTGGAAGTGCGTTTGGTCTGTTAATATCGGGTGCGCTGATTTTGACCGATCGTCGCCGACGCAAATAACACCACAAGATTTTCCGATCCTTGCTGGACTCGGTCCCTCCCGGCGCCCGAGGTCCAGCATTTTTTCAGAAAAGTACTCCCTGTATGATTGGTATGGCAGCCAAGCCATTGCCATATATACGCTGGACGTTGCTGGCCCTGCTTCTTTTGGGCGAAATTCTTTTTCTCACTTGGCGCTTTGATGCTGGTTCGCTGGTGGCTCAACACCAGTGGTGGGCGCAATGCTTAATCCGTGCGCGACTGATTCCTCAGTTTGCCGTGGCCATTGGCGCGGCGACCCTGGTTTTTGGAGGGCCCCGCCTGAGTGAAGAATTGAAAGAAATCAGTCAGGCTGCGATGAGGCCGCATTCACTTTGGCACTTCTTGTTGCTCCATTTGCTCGCTTTTTTGCTCTTTCTTCAGTTGACCAAAATTGTATTGGAAGGCAATCTCCAAGAAGTCAAAGAGCCGGGTTTTTGGGTTCTGCTTTGGGCGCTTGGAGGGCTGGCCACCGGGTTGTTGTGGGCAGGAGCCGTGCTTCCCTGGAAACTTTGGCGCGAAGCAGCCATAAACGGCGCGGGAATTGTCGCGGTTGCCGGAATGCTGGGAGTTGCTGCCTGGGGAGCAGGGCAATATACCGTTGAGTTGTGGAACCCCCTGAGCGGCGCAACGCTTTGGCTCGTACACGAGCTGATGATTCCTCTTTTTGACGACATCATTTGGATTCCCGAACAATGCATCGCCGGCGCTGGCAGCTTTTCGGTTGAAATAGCGTATCAATGCTCCGGCTATGAAGGGATCGGACTTATTTGGATTTTCCTCGTTTTTTTCCTTTGGTTCGACCGGCAGGAACTCCACTTTCCCCATGCGTTCCTGCTCCTACCGCTGGGCACGATCGTCATTTGGCTGGCCAACTCTATGCGTATCGTGGCCTTGATAGCGGTCGGAACTAGAAACCGACACCTTGCGCTAGCGGGTTTTCATTCCGAGGCCGGCTGGCTAATTTTCAACGGAGTGGCTTTGGGATGCATTGTGCTGGCACGGCGGTGGCCTTTTTTTTCGCGCCTTCATTGTACGCAAACGGTTTCCGGCGGAGGGAATGCAACATTGGCGTTCTTGGGTCCGTTGTTTATGACCTTGGGGACGGGGATGATCATCCGGGCCATCACGGCCCATGCGGATGTCTACTACCCGATCCTCGTCCTGGCCTCAGTATTTTTGTTATGGTGTTTTCGGCGTCATTATGTGGCGTTGGGGTGGGAACTCTCCTGGGCTGCGGTGAATATCGGCGTGATCGGTTTTGGCGTGTGGATGGCCCTGGCCCGTTACGGAGTTTCACCCGTTGCCGAACATCCGGTAACCTGGCAGGACCAGAAAAATCTTCTGGCCAGCTGGTTTGAGACATGGTTGGTTTTTCGTATTCTTGGGTACGTGCTTATTGTCCCGCTTGTGGAAGAATTAGCCTTTCGGGCCTATCTGACGCGCCGGCTCATTGCGAGGGATTTCCAAGAAGTTCCAATGGGAAAGTTCGCGTGGTTGTCGTTTCTCGGTTCTTCGTTGTTATTTGGTGCTCTGCACAGTAGCTGGGCGGCAGGAACCGCCGTTGGCATGCTCTATGCACTGGCCCTGTACCGCCGCGGTAAGATCGCCGATCCGGTGGTTGGCCATATTATTACCAACCTGCTGGTGTTTATTTATGTGCTGATGACACAGGATTTGGCAACGCTGAAATAGGCGCCCAAGCGGAGGTGGTTGCGTGGACAATTCTGAACTAAAGACCGTAAACGGGCAGCTTGCGACTACGGAAACAATTGCCTATCCAGGTACCCCAATTTGCCCATCAGCGGAAACTTGACCTTTCTTTGCATAAAATCTCGGAATGCCGCGTTTTGCCGGCAAGGAAACCCTATCATCCATGCAAATTTACCATTTGGAATTTCTCGTACATTTATAAATCTTTTCCGGAATTCCGATAATTAGATAAGAATCCCGTGATTGAATTCCATGCACCGGGTGCGAGCCAGCCCCAGATGCGCGTTTTCGACGACAATCGCGATCCAAGATTCATTGACAAAAATGCAGGAGGCCTCATGGGAAGGGGATTTCTTGGAAGTTTGCTAATGGGTATTGCATGCGCCGGCGTAGTTCTGGCCCAGCCGCCGGAGGAAGCATTGCCGATTCCGAAGCCTCTGTATCCAACACAGCCCGACAAGACGATGATGCCGCGGGCGGATGGCAGCCTGGCGCAGGTGCCCGGGCCAGATGGTCTTTACCTGGATAGCGGCGACCCCGGGTGGTTCGGCGGGGATATGCCCGATCGGTTCTGGTTCGGCGCGGAGTACCTGATTTGGCGGATCAAACACGCAGATATTCCGCCCCTGGTTACGACGGGATCATTGTCCTCACTTGGGGTGCTCAACCAACCCGGCACGGAAATTCTATTTGGGGGATTCGGTTTTGATCACGGTGGGTTTTCGGGCGCCCGGGTCACTGCCGGGCTGTGGCTCGATTGTGAAAAATGCACGGGTATTGAAGCAAGCGTTTTTTACCTGGCCGAACGGTCCAATGACTTTTTGTTCGACTCCGCCATCCGGCAATTGTTGGCCCGTCCTTTCATCAGCCTGAACAACATGCAGGAAACGTCGGAGCTGGTGACTTTTCCAAACCTGACCAAAGGGGAAGTGCGGGTTTCGGTTCCGACCCGGTTGTGGGGACCGGAAGTCAATTGCATGCACAAACTCTGCTGTGGTTGTTGTTATCAACTGGATTGCTTGCTCGGGCTGAGGTACTTGCAGTTGGATGAGGCGATCGACATCACCGAATCGATCCATGTAAATCCGGATGCGTCACAATTTCCACCGTTCTTCAGCCAGTTTGCCAGATTTGCGGGCACGTCGATATTCGTAAATGATCGTTTTGCAACGCACAACCAGTTTTATGGAGGCCAATTCGGCGCGGATCTGGGCGCTGCGCATGGCCGTTGGCAATTGCAACTACGCGGCAAGCTAGCGTTGGGCTTTACGCATGAAGTGATCGATATTAACGGCGGCCAATTGATCGTTTTTCCAGACGGTACGCGGCAGGGATTCCGCGGCGGCTTGTTGGCCCTGCCGACCAACATCGGGCATTTCACCCAGGACCGTTTTGCCGTCATTCCGGAAGTGGATATCAATGCCGGCTACCGCGTTTCCAATTGTCTGTGCATTTACATGGGCTACACGTTCTTGTACTGGAGCCGGGTGGTCCGCCCCGGGGACCAGATCGACCGAGTCATCGACACGACACAAATACCGAATTTCGCGCAATCGACCTTGCCGACCGGTTTCGCGCGGCCAACAAATCCGTTCAAGGAAAAGGATTTCTGGGCGCAGGGGCTGAATTTCGGGTTGGAGTTTACCTGGTAGTCAGCCGATGTTGCTTGGCGCAGCCGCGCTCACTTCGTCACGACCGGTTCAATTCCTCGCAGAGCGCTAAGCGCCGATTCGCTGATATGGCGATTTTTGTCCCTGGCCTTGTCCCGGAGCGCCTTGATGGCTGCTTTCGCCGGCGGACCGATGCGCTGAAGCGCTTCGATGACGGTCTGGAGATAGCGGCGCCGGGATTCACCGGCATCGTTAGCGGAGGCCCATTTCCTGCCGAGCAAATCGATCAATGCCGGAACGACGACGTCGGAATTCTTGGTGATGTTCCACAAACCTTTTGCCGCTGCCAAACGGACAAGCAGGTCCTTGTCGCGCAACGCTCGGGTAAGTGCCGGCACGGCCACCGCCGCGGTCTCTCCCAGGCAACCAAGGATTCGTGCCGCCTTCTCCCTGACGTCAGCTTCTGCCGACCCAAGCGCGGCGATAAGAGCTGGCATGGCAAGCGCCCCACAATTCCTCAAAGCCGTCTCCGCATAGGCAGATTCCTTTAACTGCCGCGCACATAGATGAATGGCTTTCGCCTGTGTCAAGCGGAGTCGCGCCAGGCCGGCTTCGGCGATCGGGCGAATCTTTTCATCTTTGTCGTTGCGCGCCGCCACGAGGAGGGCGGGAACAACATCGGGTTCATGTGCATCGCACCAGGCCAACGCCTCGGCGGCCGATTTTCGCAGGCAAGCGTCGTGATTGGCGACCAGGGTGCTTGTCAAAAAGCGCAGCAAACCGCCGGTGTCGATGTTCAGTTTACAGAGGGCAATCGCAACTTGCACTTGAATGTTGGGGGATTGAGCGGATGACAGCCAGAGATTGTTCAAGGCGGTGCGGACCCTTTCATCGGCACAGCCAATTTCACTCAAAGACCGGACCACCTGGATCGCCAGACTGGTACGGCAGTTTGCCAGCACATTGATCAGGGGATCGACGGCAATTCTTGCTTTCCGACCCATTTTGCCGAGAGCAATGGCTGCGGCGTCGCGAATGCCATCGGCAATATCGTCGCGCAGCATGTCGATCAGTTGCGGCAGGGCCGGCTCGGAGCGGGGACCCAAATTGCCGAGTATGGTCACGACCTCGTGCCGAAAGAGAGTCTGTTTGGCACCGTTTTGAAGGTGACGTTGCAGGGCATCCAGGAGGGAGTGAATGACTTTGCGCGGAGCAGCGGCCCACGTTTTTTCATCCAGTTGCTTCAAGGATTGAAGGGCATACCGGCGGGAAGAATCTTTGCCATTTTGCAATGCGCGGATGTCGTGGTGGATTTTGTCAAAGTCAAGCATATCCGCTTCCTATCGCTGGTGGGGACGGCCCACTGGAACCGCACCGCTGGAAGGAATGAACCGAGAAGCGCTAAATAGCGAGAGATCGGCCAGAAATAATTCAGCGACTCCAACGATTCTATTCTACACAAAAGGTAGACAAAAAGCCACTGCTGGGACGCGGTTTTCGGTCAGAAAGTCATTCGTCATTGATCCTTGCTCATGCTGCCGGCCATAGCCCCAGCCAGGCTACTGGCGGGAAGATGAGCCGTGTGTGAAGTTGTTGGTTCGCAAGATGACACAAATTCGACAAAAAATGTCGTTCGAAGGCACAGGCGTCCAAGAGAGATTGGCAGGCAGCCTGTGCCTTAGGGTGGCATTAAGCGAATTAAATTGGCAAGGAACTGTCAACTAAACGACGGAAAATTGAGGGCTTTTGCAGACATTGTAGCTGTGATCCGAGCACAGATGCGCGTCCATAAGTTATCCGGCAGCGGTTGCCGGATGAGATTCGTCACTTGTCAATTGTCATTTGTGAAGTCATTTGCGATGGCGAGTGATGCGGCCGACGCGGCGAATGACCAGGTCAAGCAGGGTGTGGGATACGGAAAAGAAATTGCGCATCGTCAGCGCCTTCGAGCTTCCCTTCGTTCGCTCCTGGGCCTTGACGGGAACTTCGATGTAGCTGAACCCCTCATCGAGTAGGCGGGTGACCATGTCAGCCTGGAAACCGAACCCGCGGTAGTTGGTGTGCCAGCGCATGACGTGGTAGCGCAAATGCACCGCCAGGCCGTTGTAATAGCGGATCCGGTGGCCGCTGATCGTATTGATGATCAACGTGTAGGTCTTCGACAGCAGCCGGCGCGCCCACGACTTGCCCAGGCACTCGACCTGATACGGAATGATCATGTCCGCTTCGCCCAGGTGTTTGAGGAGCGTAACAAAGGTCTCCTTCGGCTCCGCGTCATCACCGCAAACGAGGCGATAATACTTGCCTTTACCCAGAAATGCGCCGTCGATGTAGCTCTGGGCCAAACCCTTGTTTTCGCCATTGATATGCAGAAGAATGGGTAGTCCCGGGTGTTCCTGGATGTACTGCTGGATCACTTCGACCGATCTGTCGGTCGAACCGTCATCGATGATGAGGATTTCCCAGGAGCAGGAGACTTCGGCGACGGCGGCCAGCAAAGTATTGAGCGTGGCCGCGATGTTGCCTTCTTCGTTATAGCAGGCCACGAACAGGGTGATGTCTTTGTCCCAGCTCAGCGGAGCCAGTTGCCTATCCGTTGCCGTAGCGGCGCGGTTCGAGTTATTCATTGGATTTCCATCTCTTCATCATTGGTCATTTGTCATTCGTCATTTGCGGTCCTTTGCGAATGTCTAACTCTACAGCATCACTTTTCAAAATGGGCAAGATTGAGGAATGCTCCCTCTTCGCATAACCCACGCCACCGTGTTACAATCTCTTCTGAAAAATACGTTTCGTCCACCACCCCCCCGGCCCCCGTGGACGTAATTGCAAACCCTGGACGTATCGACCTCCTTTGCGACGTATTCCCGAAACCTCTACGAGATCCCTACTTATGACTTCACAAAAACCACTCCTCCGCTGCGACGTATTCCCACCCCCATGAACCTATTCTTATTGGCTGTATTTTGCATTTTTCACTTTGCATTTTTGACACTGCCTTGCAGCTTTCACCTACTGCCCCTTGACCACGAACCGCGCCTTTCGAAAGTCCCAATTACTAACTCGACAGCATCACCTTGCCCGTTTTGATTTAAGCCGGAGAATCTCGGTCGCCGTAAGTCCTTAATTGATCGTTGACCAAGCTTGCCCAGTGTGACAAGTGACGCTGTAGAACTAATGACAAACGACTAATGACCATCTTGCTTCAGGGCGGCGTGGTACAAGTGGGGAAGGGTGACCGCGTGATCACCCTGGATGTAAAAACTCTCGCCGCCGTCAGCCACGGTGCGGACCAGTATGGTTTTCCAGGGGCGATAGTAGTAGCGCGGATCGCTCTTGGGCGCCTGCTGCCGCGTATCGCCCTCGAGCGGCACGAGGTCGAAGACGGCTGTGGTAAAATGGCGGATCTCCCGTCCTTCCTGCAGGGCGACATTGCGAGCCATCGCCAGCGCCTTTAAATAGACTTCGGGGCCCATGACCGCCGAGCCAAAATTCAAAGCCACTCCGCCTTCGAGCTTGCGGACGGCTTCGGCCAAAACCAAAAAATCCTGATAGCTCGTCTGCCCCACCGCCGCGCCGTCGCAATTGGGGTGTTCGTGCAGGATGTCATAGCCGATGCCGACGTGAACGGTAGCTGGTATTCTCAGGCGGGCGCAGGCGGCGAGCACGCTGAGGTCCTTATGCGGAAACGCGCCATTCAGGATTGCCTGGCCGAGGGCTTCACCGAGACCCAGTCCATCCCGGGCGGCGGCGGCAATGACCTGGTTCATCCGCCCGGTTTCCTCCCACAAGCCGAACTCGCCGGTACGGATATACCGGGCCACGCTTTCGGTGGTGGCGCCGATGAGGGCGAACTCCCAATCATGAATCGGACCGGCGCCGTTCATGGCGATGTGTGTGAGCAGGCCGCGCTCCAACAGGTCGATAAGATATTGCGACACACCGGCCCGCAGGACGTGGGCGCCCATCATCAGAATGCGCGCGGCGCCATCGCGCCGGGCCTCGGCCAGACGCCGGCCGAGGACAGGCAAGGCAGGGTGAGCAAACGGGGGAAGGCGGGAGTTCAGCGGCAGGATCGCGGACAGATCCAGGTCATGAGAGCGCTGTGCCAGCGGTTGGATCCGTAGCCTGGAACGGTCGAATAATGGGTAGGGCATCCTCCCGGGATCCTTACTTCAACAGAGTGGTGATGAACTTGAACAGGGGAACTGGTTCGACCACTTCCCGGTTGCCCAGGGAGGCCACCTTCAAGCCGCCCACGCAATTGCCGATGAAGCCGATGAGCTCCGCCGGGTAGTCGGCGGCTACGCACGGAGCGGTGACGGCCAGGAAAGCATCGCCGGCACCGAGGGGGTCCACTACGCGGGTCGAGAAAATGGGGGTGTGCACGTAGCCGCGCTTGGGCTGAAAGATCGTCGAGCCTTCGCTAGCCTGGGTGATAGTAAGCGTGCCGGCGTTGAGCGCCTTGGCGGTTTGCTCGACCAGATCCTTGAGGAGGCCGAACTGATCATGGTTGGCAAAGCGCAGCTCGTTTTCATGGACGCAAACGTAGTCCGCGCGATTGTATTTGGTGACCGGGTTGTAACCCATGTTGGCGCTGTTCGTCTGCACGTTGACGGCGAGAATCGGGGCGTGTTTTTGCAACGTGTCAATCGACCGTCGGCCGAGAAGCCCGTGCCCGAAGTCGGCGACAATCACCAGGTCATAATCTTCGGCAACGCGCTCCAGGTAGGCGCCGAACTGGCTTTCGGTCTTCTCCGGCAGCGGTCGCTCATTGAGGAAGGTAAGTTCAAAAAGGCTCGTCAGGCGGTGCACATCGGTAAATCGGCGCTTTACCACCGTCGGGGCGTCGGGGCGAACGAACAGTTTGGTCGATATGTTAGGTTTCAGGCTTGTCGTGATAAAACGGTGCCACGTGTCTTCATCGCCGACACAAGTGACCAGATGCACCTTGTCGCAGAAACTCGCGACCTGGTTGGCAACCGCCAATGATCCGCCGGCATGGGACTCGGATCGCTGAAACCGTGCATTCAGCGTGTGAGCCTTTGACGACTTGCCCAGAACGTCGCAAAAATGATACTCATCAATGATCGTGTCGCCCACGACGAGGACGCGCTTGCTTCCCAATGCCCGCAGCGCCTGGATGACTTTGTCGGTACTGAACGCCTGGCGGAAGGTGCGCAGGTAGTCTTCGGCTTCTTCGGACAGGACGTCGAAGTAGGAGTTGAGGAGTTTTGTGGAACTCAGCGTGATCTCATCGGTGAAATGCAAACGGGTTTCAACTTCGAGGGCGGCCTGTTCTTCCTCGGAAATATGCCCGGTGAGGTCGCTCTTGCGGTCCGCGTACTCGCTTCCTTTAACGAAGTAATTCGGCCGCAGCTTCCGGATCGTCGGCGCGGCCGTGGGCCATTCGTTGATGGCCACATAGTCGATGACTTGCAGCGATGCCAGCGCCTCGGCGCGCAACCGCTGGTTGAACACGGGCCTACCCGGCCCCTTGTTGACGTACTCGTCTTTCGTGACCGTCACCACGAGGACATCCCCCTGCCGCTTGGCGGCCTCGAAGTGGCGGACGTGCCCCATGTGGATCAGGTCAAATACGCCGTGACAATGGACCACGGTTTTGCCGTTTTCCTTCAACCCGCGGATGATTTCGGCCAAATCATCCAGGTTGCGAATCTTCGACTCGACCGAACTGGACGGGGCCGAGGTCCCGGAATTTGAGTTCACTTTGTTTTCTAAATCAGCTACGGTGCTCATGGTTGTATATACCTCTCAGGTGTTTCCTCCATGCAAACTATCTTAGCGAAAAAGGAGCGTCTTATTTCAATTTCTTGCATCCCACGGCAATGAGATAATGCGCCATCGGCGCGAAGCCCGTGTGGACGACCTCGTCATTGGCCCCGAACATAAACACATGGGTAAAGTAGCGGTGCAATTCCGCCTCGAGCCTTTCGGCTGAGTAAACGTTGATGTGCCCTGCTTTCGCTACCTCGGAGGCGTAAACTTGTCCGGACAGGTTCGGCGTCCCGACCACGGCGACGCCGTGTGGAGTCAGATTGGCGGCAGTGTTTTCCAGGAAGCGGCTCGCGTTCTCCGGGAGAATGTGCTCGATGACGTCGAAGCTCACCACTCCATCCCATTGGCCGGGAGGCGACTTCAAAAAATCGGCGCACAGAAACTCGACTTTTTGCTCGGGCCAGTTACCCTTGGCGACACCAATGGCTTCCTCGTCCGGATCGATGCCCCGGGCGAATCCGCATTCTGCGGCCAGCAACCAGGTTCCCAGTCCTTCACTGCAGCCCACGTCCAGAACCCGCTTGTTGCGGCCGATCATCTTGGCGGCGAATTTATAATACGATGAATAATACAGGGCGCGGCGCGGCGTGCGCTCGAACCAATAGGCCAGATAACGGCCCAGCGCGATTCGCTTGTCCCCCATCATTTGTGTGACTTCGTCCCAGACTGCGTGTTCCTTTTCCATCTCAATTGCCTCCCGCTCGCTTGTTGCAGCCCAGGGCCATCAGGTAGTGGGTCATCGGCGCATAACCGGTATGGACGATTTCATCGTTGATGCCGAACATGAATACGTTGTGGAAAACGGTCCGCATTGCCGTCTCCAGACGGCCGGCATCGTACAGGTTGACATGGCCGCGCTGACTGCCGACCGATGCGTAGGGAGCGGAAGTAACGTTGGGCGTCCCGACCAGGCAAATCCCATCCTCCCCGAGGTTCTGCCGGACTGTGTCGAAGAATAACGGCTCAAACTCGAGATGGATGTGCTCGATGACATCCAGGCTAATAATGGAGTCGAAGGTGCCGTAGCGCTGGCCCATGAAGTCCGCCTCGACGAACTTCCATTTATCGTGTTCCCAGTTCTCCTTGGCGGTGGCGATGGCGGAACTATCCATGTCCACTCCAGTGTACGAGACGGCAAACTCGGCCAGGATGGGAGTCCCGATTCCCTCACTGCACCCCAGTTCGAGTACGCGTTTCTGGCGGCCGGTCATTTTGGCGGCGAATTTATAACGCGACAGGACAAACCCCAGGCGCTTTGGATCGCTGAGCAGATTATAGGACCAGTGCCTGCCCAGGACCTTCTTGCGGCTGCCGAGCATGGATGTCACTTTGCTCCAGAGCTCCCTTTCTCCAGAGGTCTTCTCTTTCATAGACCGTCCTTTTGATAGTGGTTCGCGACCAACTGGATACACGCGGCCATCGGCCGAAACTCCAGGTGAATGGCGCCGCGCAATCGTCGACAAACCATGTCGCCGCGTTTCACGCGCCGGAACGGCTCGTGCAAATCGTCCAGGGAAATATCCTTTATCAATGCGGAGTCTACGCCCAGGGCGCGAGCCAGAGCATTGGCCAGGTTGAACCGAGACCAAACCTCCGAGGCACAAACGTTGAATAGGCCTGTCGCCCCCGCTTGCTGCAAACCGGAAACCGCTCGAACGACATCGTCGACCAGAACCGGACAGAAAATTTGGTCGCTCGCAGCTGCCACTTCTTCTCCGCTGGTCAAGCGGCCGGCCATCTCATCGAGAAGCGTGCGATCACCCCGGACCAACCCGAAAACTTTTCCGAGCCGAGCGATTAAATAACGGCCGCGGCTTACTTCCGGCAGACGTCGTTCCACTTCCGCCTTCTGCGCCCCGTATTGGTTGACGGGGTTGGTCGGCGCTTCATCCACGTAGCCTCCCTCTTTGCCGTCAAATACGTTGTCCGTAGAGAAGAATACCGGAGTCACCCCCTCGTCCGCCAATTGTTTGGCTAATTCCAGGGTGCCGGTTACATTCAACGCTCGCGTAAACGCCACATCCTGCTCGCACCGAGCAAGTCCCGTCACCGCCGCCGCGATGATGGCATACTCATATCCGGATTGGGCCAACTTCATGAGGCGAATATCGGGCTTGGCCAAATCCAGAAGGTGCTTCCACGGGCCCGCAACATCCACTCCCAGGGTGTCCGGGTAGACTCCCTGATAGCGAGCGAGAAAATGTCGACCCAGGTAGCCGCCGGCACCGATGACGGCGGTCTTGGGCAAACCCCGGCTTGTCGTGATAGTGCCGGATTCCTGTTCCTTGAGACTTCTGGACATGGCCGGAAACGCTCATCTCCTGTACTTAGCAAAATAAAAAAAAGTCATTAAAGAACAATTAGCGTACAGTATTTCAAGCATCCGAGAGCGGTAACCGCCGATCCACTACTTGTCTGCATCGGGAGCGATTTCCAGGAGGCACCGGCCGGCGATCTCTCCTTTGCGCATCTTCGCGATGGCTTCATTGATCTTGGCAAACGGAAACCGGTCCGTAATCAACTCCTTTAATTGGAGCTTGCCGCCATGGTAGAGACGGCTGTAACGCGGGATATCAACCGTCGGGTCGGTTTCGCCACCGTGGGAGCCTGTGATGACCTTGCCGAAGTGCAGCGGCAAGGTGTAGATCGAAGTCTTCTGGCCTTTCGTCGGCACCCCGACACAGATCACTCGCCCTTGCGGGGCCGTCAGTTCATAAGCTGTCTGGATGATCTCCACCTGTCCCGTGTTATCCACCACCACGTCCGCGCCGGCTTTGCCGACGAGGCGCGGAATTTCCGCCCGTGCGTCCTGCTTGCGCGCGTTGATTGTGTGGGTCGCCCCAAACCGCCTGGCCATTTCGAGCTTATGGTCAAAAAGATCGACTCCAATGATTGGATACGCTGACGCCAGGGCCGCACCTTGAATCACGTTTAGACCGACCCCGCCGGCGCCGAAAACCACTACGGACTCGCCGATCCGCACCCGAGCATTGTTATTAATTACACCCAGGCCGGTTGTGACTGCACAGCCAAATAGCGGAGCCATGTCCATTTCCAGCCCGTCCGGAATGGCGGTCACGCGATTCTCCGAAACAACCGCGTATTCATTAAATGTCGTTACCCACCCCGCGTTCAAAGGTCTTCCATTCCACCGGTAAGTCGGCGTGCCCGAGTCGATCCCCCGACCTTTCCGCCAGTGGAGAACAACGCGCTGGCCTGGGGACACTGTCTTGACGCTTGGGCCGATTTCCAGAACCGTGCCCGAACCCTCGTGTCCCAGTAAGTGGGGCAGAAAGCGGTCTTCGCCCTTGACACCGTCAATTTCCCCCAGTTGGGCTCCACATATGCCGCTATACGCAATCCGGACCAGAACCTGGCCATACTCCAGTTTCTCCGGCAGTTTCACCTCGTCGAGGACCAGGGGCTGTTTCAACTCCGTCAGAATCGCCGCCTGCATGGACCGGATCTGTATTAGGGAGCCCGACATAGAAAATGCCTATTCAAAGTAGATAAAGGAATAGTCGCCCGTGTAGCCGCACCGCTTGTACCACCATTCCCACTCCTGGGGAGTACAAAACATCTCGCACGTTAACTGCCAGTAGAGCAGGTTGGCCTTTTCTTCTTCGTTGCGGTACGATTCCACAACGATGTACTTGTTTTTCTTGCCGACCCGCTCCACTTCGCGAACGGCTTTGTCCAGGTCATAACAATACAGGTTGTGGAAAGTATTGATCGAAATCACCAGGTCAAAACTATGATCATCGAACGGCAGCTTGGTGCAGTTGCAAACCTCGAGGAACGGGCGCATCTCTGGCTTGGCATTTTCAATGCCATAGCGCGAAATATCCACGCCGCGCACTTTTACGCCCGGCACGACCTGAGTAAATTCGTACAGGAGAAACGCTTTGCCGCAACCGACGTCGAGGATCGAGTCGCCTGCCTTTAGACCATAGTGGCGCGCCATTGCCTCCGCAACCGAGCGGTAGCGGCCATCGTATTTGAAGCCGCCGTAGCCGAACTTGCGATCACCATCCCAGTAATCGAAGTCAAATTTCTTGGCGACGTTCGCGGCCTCGGCCTTGGGAAATTCATTGACGCGACCCAGGTAGTCTCTCTGTGTGCGCTTGTGGAGCGGCGTGAGAAAATCAATGTAAGCCATGGTAGATGCCTCGCTCGTCAGTTACGGAATGAAGGACGCGCCGCGCCTTCTGTAATTGGATCACCTTTTTTTCTTCCGGATCGATTTCGACGTGGGCAAAACGCCGCCGGCTGCCGCTGACACGCACGAACTCGTTCAGCACAATGCAGCACCATTTCACGCGGTAGACGGGCATCAGCAGCGCCACGCGTCCCCGAAACGGGCGCGGTTCGGAAAGGACCGATGCCACCGTTTCGACCATCATGTCAAAGTAGTCGGCCCGAATTGGAATGGCCACTTGACAGAAAAAGTCGCACGCCATCTTGGCCGGATCGTCCCAACCGGCGTATTCAAAATCCAGGAAACGCAAATGCCCGCTCGTGCTCAGGATGGCATTGTGGAATCCGAAGTCCGATGGCGATAGCCGACGATCTTCCCGAGGGATTTCCGCATCCAGCTTCAGACCAAGAGCAGAGGCTCGCCTTTCCACACAGGCCCGGATACGGCCCCAGGCAGGACCGAATTGATCGCGCACGAATTCTGCGGCTTCTTGATTGATCCTCGATGAGCACTCGATCGCCCGCAACAGCGTCAACCGATCTTCGATGCATTGCAAATGGTCGACCAGCGTGAAAAACGCCTCCGAAGCGGTCGGCAGACCCTTTGCCGCCGGCAAATGCCGGTACTCGTTAACCTCCGAGAAAAACGTGAGCGCCTGCCGAATCGCACGTTCATCGATCTCTTCAGGCAGTAGTTTCCGGCCATCGATGAACTCATATAGTCCAAGTCTATTTTTGACATCACGCGCTAGGGGGCGGGGCAGCGAGCGTAATCCGTTGTCCCAGGCAAACGAGCAGAAGGAGAACTCAGCCCCGAGGCGATCCCTCCGGTCCTCCGGATGCTGAAAATACGCCTTGAGCAACGTCCGATTTCCATTGCTCTCGACGCGGAACACGCGGTTGTTTCCGCCGCCCGGCAACTGGAGTAGCGAGAAACTCCCCCCCATATTGGCTGCCTGGAGCAGGCCGGCCGCAGCGGCGTGGAGGCTCTCGTTGTCTAAGACAGAGGGTTGCTGCATCGAATCAGTTGCTCGATCTCGGTCCAGGACGTCGTGTGATAAAGACCCATTTCCGGGCCATGCCGGCGGTGAGGGTCAAACAAAATTCGCTTCACTTTGGCCGGGAAACCGCGTTTGGTCAGAACTTCCGGCAGATCGTCGATAAAGACCGAACAGCCTACCTCGGCGATGCGATCCACCTTCGCTTCTTGGGTTAGCTCGAAATAAACCTGGTTTCGAGATAGGCCGATCTTGTTTGCGTCAAAAAACCCCTGCATCTCCAGCCATTGCTGCGCGGCCTGGTGGAGGTCGTACCGGGGACCTAACGCAGGGTAACGGGTCTTGTGGCTGATGATGCACAAACCGTAGCCCGACCGGGCGCAACGGCCCAAAAACTCCAGGGCGCCGGGAAACACTTCCGCTTCGGACAGCCGAGCTCCATAAACATATCCCTGCAATTCCGTCCAGGCATCCCCCTGTTCACGCTCCTCCAAATATCCGCGGACCGCACTTTTGGAGGCGTGTACGGAAACTGGAATCAATCGTTGTTCGACCGCAACGCGGTAAAAAAGCTCGTCGTAGCAGACTATCGTGTTGTCGAAATCAATCCCGATCAGCATTCAGCGCCCTTGAGCCAGAATCAATTCGTTACGCAAGCCGGCCGTGCCTCTGGCTCAATGGCCTGCCCCGGCACGCGCCGGTTTAGCGACTGGAGTGTCCTCTCGGCGATTCGTTCCGCTGTTAGACCATAATAGGTCCGAGCGAATTCCTGATTTCCGGCCTCATGAATAAATCGATCTGCCGTCCCGATTCGCAAAAGTCGGGCTTTGGGCGTGGGCCGGTCGACTACCCATTCCGCGATACTGCTGCCCAACCCCCCGAGCAAGCTGTGTTCTTCAATAGTCACCATGACCTGAAACCGGGCGAAACTATCGCCCAACAAGGCATCATCTAGCGGTTTGACGGTATGAAGGCTAACAACCTGGGCACTCACTCCCTCTTTCCCAAGACGTTCCGCTGCACGAATGGCGAGACCCAGCGTGTTGCCCGTACTAAGCAGGCAAACATCTTTCCCCGATCGCACCACGATTCCTTTGCCGATTACAAAGTCCGGCGGTTGCTTGTGGACAACCGGTTCGCCCTTCTTGCCGATCCGGATGTAAACGGGCTCATCTTGCGCCAGCGCCGCTCTTATGGCCTGCCTCACCTCTACCGGGTCTCCCGGACAGACCACAGTCATATGCGGCAAAACTCGCAGGAACGAAATGTCTTCACAGGAGTGGTGGGTTGCTCCCAGGGAGGCATACGACAGTCCGCTGCCAGTGCCCACGATGATGACCGGTACGTGGTGGTAACAAACGTCCACGCGAATTTGTTCCAGGCAGCGCGTCGTGACAAAGGGAGTAATCGTGTACGCGACCGGCCGCAGGCCCGAGGCCGCCATTCCGGCCGCCATGCTGATCATGTTCGCCTCGGCTACGCCGCAATTAAAAAACCGGCCCGGCGCCCGCACCTTGTACTCGTCAAATAGGCGGTTGCCGATGTCCCCGCTCAGCAGGACCACGCGCTGATCCGCGGCGGCCAACGCGGTGATTTCGGCCGCAAATGCGTTTCTCATTGGAGTCCCAACAGAGTTTTAGCGGTCCTCAGCTCATTGGCATCAGGACTGCGATAGTGCCAGTTGTTATCATCCTCCATGAAGGGAATGCCTTTGCCCTTGACCGTGTTGGCAACCAGAGCAATCGGTTTCCCGCTCCCGTCCGGCACATTCCGAAGTGCCTTCACCAGGGCATTCAGATCATGACCGTCAACTTCGCAGGCATTCCAGCCGAAGGCCTGCCATTTTTGCACCAGGGGTTGAAGTGCCATGATTTCATTGCTCCGCCCGGTGGCCTGCCATTTGTTGTAATCGACAATGACCACAACATTTTCGAGGCGTTGCGCCGGCGCCAACATGGCGGCTTCCCAAACCGACCCCTCGTTGCACTCCCCATCGCTCAGGACCACGAAAACGCGGTAGGCATGCCCTTGGATCCGACCCGCAAGAGCCATCCCCACACCAACTGACAGGCCGTGTCCGAGCGATCCGGTGGCCCATTCGACACCGGGCGCACAGCCGGGACCAGGTTGTTCCGGAAGGCAACTGCCAGGCTCCATGTACGAATCCACTACCTGCAGCGGGAAAAAACCGCGGTGGGCGAGGGTGGTGTAAAGCGTAGTCGCGGCATGGCCCTTGCTCAGGATGAACCGATCGCGCTCGGGAGCGGAAGGGTTCTTGGGATCAATCGCCAGCACTCCTCCCCAATACGCAGCGACCAAAATATCCACACAGGACAACGAGGATCCCAGGTGGGGGGTACCCGCCTTGTGTGAAAGTTCAATCACTTTGCCGCGAATGCGGCGGGCCATCGCCTCCAGCGCTGCAATGTCTCCGTTTTGCACAGAGTTGGTTCCGGTGCTCATGAAACTCAGCTACCTTATTTCAGTTTCAGGGCTTGCATTGTTTTGACATTGTAATAGCGCATGTCGTCCATGGAATTCGGGATCTTCCCGGCCCGGAAGGCAGTAGTCAAGTCCCGGACTGCCCCTTCAATCGTGCGTTTGGCGATAAATCCCAGATCCCGGCGAATCTTTTCGGACGAAATATGATAGGAACGGTGATCATCCGTTGGCGACGTTACAATTTTCACCGTGTCCGGCCCCACCACCTTGCGAACCATTTCCGCAATTTCCGCAACGCGATGGTTTTCATACCCGGCATTCCAAACCTTGCCGGCAATCTGGCTGTCCGGACGGCTCAGCAAATCCAAATACAGGTCCGTGATGTCTTCGATATGAATATTGGGACGTTTTTGCTCCCCGCCGAATACGGTTATCGTACCCCGGTTGATTGCATGATTGGTGAGAATGTTGACGGTCAGATCGAGCCGCAGCCGGGGAGAAAAACCACATACCGTAGCCGAACGAATTGTTACCGTTGTGAACGTCGGACTCTGGTACTTGCGCAACACATCCTCACAGAGAGCTTTGTACTTGGAATAATCCGTTAGAGGCTGCAGCGGTAATTCCTCCGATACATTTTCCTCTTCCTTGATGCCGTACACGCTCGAAGTGGATGCATAAATAAATCGGCGCACTCCGCTGTCCCGGGCGATTTCTACCAACGGAATGAAGGCGTCGTAGTTAATGGATTTGCCCAATTCCGGATTCAATTCGAAGCTGGGGTCGTTCGAAACGCAAGCCAGATGAATGACTCCATCGCAGCCGGCCAGGCTTTTCTCCAAAACTGCGCGATCGCGAAGGTCGCCTTTGATCAACTGCAGCCGGGGATCATCGCGCACGGAGTCCAGGACGTGATCTCCATACATGAAAAGATCCAGCACCTTTACGCAGTAACCGGCAGCAAGTAACTTCGGCACCAGTACGCTGCCCACGTAGCCCGCACCGCCGGTCACAAGAACTTGTGATAACAACTTCATAGATTTTCTCTGCTCTCTCCTCCAGTCAGCGGGAACACGGATCCGTTTGCAATCGCCGTAACAGCGCTGACTAAGTCCGCTACAACTCTTACATTCTCACGGTTGAGTCGTTCTTCGAGTTTGCGCGGGATTGCATGGCCCGAGCGAACCATTAGCGGAATCGCATTGGCAGCTTGCGCCGCCTCGATATCGCGATGCGAGTCCCCCACCATTACGGCCCAGCGCAGATCAAACCGGTGTTTTATCGCCGTTTCGAGCAACAACCCCGGCTTTGGCTTTCTGCAAGAGCACTCCGATTCGGGCGCATGTGGGCAAACCATCACATCATCAATGCGGCCGCCCGCACCGCGGATTCTACCCATCATCTCGCGGTGAATCGCATCCACGGTTTCCGAAGAAACCCACCCGCGTCCTATTGCGGATTGATTGCTCAGAACCACGACCGGGATCTGCAGCATTGCGAGTTGCTGGAAAGCCTGGAACACCCCTGGTAGGAACTCAAACTCATCCCATGATCGGACCGCCCGGCCAAGCTCTCGGTTGACGACTCCATCGCGGTCCAGCATAATTGCCGCAATCTTACCTCCCACCACCCCCGATCTTCCTCCTCCTTCTGCACCGGAATGAAATATCGACTTTCGCTTGGTCGCCTTCCTCATTATAGAATAATCTCACCGAACGTTCTGGATGTCTTTCCAATCGGACCGGGGGAGTGGTGAGAGTAATCACCTTCTAAGATCATAGGGTATACTTCTATCCACGGCAATCGGTATGAACGCCATTTATTGTCAACAACGTCGCTTACGCGCTCCGATTTTAGCCTGTTCTGCGGTTTTTGCCTCGCGCGCTACCATTTGTCTCGATCTTTCAGCCCGATGCATTTCAGTCGTTCTCTGTATACACTGCGTCACTTACCCAACTCCTTACGGGGCAAAAACAGTCCTTTTTCTGCCTTTCATTCTACATTTGCTACATACCCACCTACTTTTTGGATGACATTTTTCTCCAAAAAAATAGCACTTTTTTGAATTTCTGTTTCACCATTTTTGATGACATCGTTGCTTCTCAGGTTAACCGGGCGTCACTCCGGACGCTAATTTGTCCTCCCGAGGCAAAATTTCTTCTTGACCATGCCTCCACTTTGCTATTTTATTTGAAGGGAAATCCTTCAATTGCGTGCGGATTTGAGACCTAGATTACTTTCGTCTTGAGATATGAGTCATGCTGGGAACAACATTGGATGCACGGCCCTTTTTGGAACGGGTTGGGCAGGAATTACTGCGAATCGACCCGGTCGAAGTCAAAGCCTTGGCGGATGCGATTTACGACTGCTACGAAAAACGCCGTTTTGTGTTCTTGTGCGGCAACGGCGGCAGTGGCTCCAACGCCTCGCACTTTTGCGAGGATTTAGGCAAGGGGACGCTCCGGCGGGAAGATTTCGACAACTCCAAAAAATTCCGCCTCAAAACTTTGAGCCTGACCGATAATACGCCGTACATCCTCGCCTGGGGTAACGATGAAGGCTTTGATCGGATTTTCGTCGAGCAATTGAAAAACCTGGCCAGTCCCGGCGACCTGCTTATCGCCATCAGCGGCTCGGGAAATAGCCCGAATGTCTTGAAAGCCGTGGACTGGGCCAATCAACACGGGCTAAGAACATTTGGCTGCACCGGATTCAACGGCGGCAAACTGCGCACACTCGCCCGCCAGGGCTTGCATGTACCACTCGACGATATGGGAATTGTGGAATCGATCCATTTGACCGCGTTTCATTGGATCGTGGATGACCTGCGGCGGCGGATTGGTTTGCATTGCGAGATGGCCTTGTCAACCCCTTGATCAAGGTGGCGCTCACTCCCTTTCCGCTCGGCAAAACACGACATCTTTTTCTGTTTCGAATATCCTGCTGTGCCCCGTCTCCACCGCCCGCTCACCGACCCGGACGTACAGATTGCCCCGCGTCCGGTGCTCAGAACAGGACCGGTGTCAAATTGGCTGTAACGCGCCGCGGCGGCCGTGTTCAGTTATTTTGCATTCATTATTTCCTAATCTCTGAGCGGTAGAATGATCCTTGCTTTTTGTTACGAATCCAGTGCGAACGCAATTTAGGCGTTGAATTCCCCACGGCATCCTTTCAATCGTCCAATTCGCCAATTCAGCGCTAATGCTGAGTCCCACCTGCAATCAGGTTGGGCGAGCAGAGTTCCAGGGCTATCGTTATCGGCAATATTCGATTAACTGGAGAACGCGGTGGAAAACCGGAGAAAAGATGAAATCTCCGCAACCGGAAGAGCTCCCGGGGCCGAGCCGTTCGACGAAATGTTTAAGCTACTCGGCGCGCTACAGCAGCAGCGAGCACATTTTCGTAGAAGGCGAGTACGTTTTAGTAGAAAACGAAGGTTCTCATCGCGAGAATTGACAAAGGTTGTCTTTCGGCCCTGGTTTTGGTTGGTTTTCCAAGCTGGCATGCTCGCTCTGATTTTTGCATTTTCCGGGAAATTGAATTTACACCTACCCGACAATAACAGCGATGATCAGGACTATTTGGACTGGAGCCAAGTCCCCTTATCAGAACTTATCTCGTCGCCGGATTATCTTGGCGGTCATAGAACTTTAGGTTACCCCGTATTTCTTAAGTGCGTCGAATGCCTTTCCCCATCATTTACTGCTCTTCCCGGTTGTCAGCTTGCCCTACACATATTAGCTGTATTCGCATTTTATTGGGGATTACGTCATATTGGTTTTCCCCAGTTGCTTGCCCTGGCCAGTGCAAGCTCCCTGCTTTATGCCGATTTGATCTTGCTTAATAATGTTGCGACGATTGATGGGCGTCCTCTGACCTATATCCAGTGCTTCGTAACAGACCCGGTTGCCTTGTCGCTTGCGATTTTGACCGTGGGCATGCTTCTGGGTGTAATTAGTCGGCCAAAAAACAAATTGGCGTGGTTCGGACTCACGTTAGGACTATTTTTCACGTACCAAGTCCGGCCGGCCTATTTGTTTTTGATACCGCTGGTACCACTGCTTGGTTTATTGCTGCTCCGGCCTGTTGGCACCAGAAAAGAACGAATTCGCAAGCGCACATTCTTAGCCATCGGTCTGGTTGTCGTCTCCAGTTTCCCATTGCTTGCGTTTTGCGCATTCCGCTTGGCAAAGTTTGGCCACTTCGGACTAACATCGTTCGGTGGAATAACTTCAATCCACATAGTCGGCCAATTCCTAACCGACGATTTGCTAGCCGAACTTCCATTGGAGCTACGTCCGCTGGCTCTTAAAGCGCTCGACCGGCGCAAAAAGCTGGTCATGGGAGAGATTCCATGTACTTTCCCTCCTGCTCCTGCTTTCCCCGATAGTCCAGACCAATTATCCCGGTTCGTGCGTTGGCAACCGGTTACCGAGAAATCCCAGCACTTTGATAGTGAGCAAAGACTGATTCAACAATTATGGATCGGCAGTGCAACCGGTGTAGATATCTTTATTCCGGCTGCCACTGAACTTTACGGTCCCCATGACGCTAACAGCAAGCTTTCGCAATTGTCATGGGCGATTATCAAGGCGAGGCCTTCTCTCTACTTTACTTGGGTGGTTAACGGATTTTGCGTCGCGGTGATTTTGGCGCTGACAAAGAATTTTGTCTTCGTAGTTCTAACGGCGTTGTTGGGACTGTTATTTGGGCTTTGGCTTGCTAGCTACGGTGTATGGTTCTTTTGCGTAGATCGCCAAATCTCAAAAGGGAGATCGATTACTGAAAGAGGCTATTCTTCTCACCTACTTGTCGTATTACTAACCGCAAGCGCCTTTGGACTCGCAAAAATTATCTTGGTTATTCTGGTAAATGTACCGGAAATAAGGTATTTGCAACCTGCCGGCGTCTTTCTACCATTAATTCCATTGGTCCTTATTTTCGCTATTTTAAGAAACATCCACTCTTGGTTCACGGGTACGTTTGCAAGGATCGGAATAAACCGAAGCGCAGCGACTTGTTGATTTTGTTGCCGAATTCGTATCGTTGCCTTAACCAATGCCAGAGCCGTCCAATTCATCCACGACGGGAGGCCAAACCGGGCTGCGGGCGAAGTTGGAAAGACTCCTTCAAGGGAGTGTGGACCTAGATCCTGCTCTGGCTGCAGGAATGCCCCGACGCTGGCACTAAGTCCTTATGCGAGCGGCTGCATCACGAGCATCCCGGTCGGTTTGCAGGCGGACAGTTACGCATCTTGCAGCGCCGCATTTGCGAATGGCGTCGGCTGCGGGCGCGCGCCGGTTTACGCGTGCTTGGACGGGAGGGGTGACGGTGAAAAAATATCTAGTCCCGGCTACGTGGAGTCATCACATTGGCACGTCGGTAGGCTTGACACTTAATTTCTCTAGCGATTAAATTGGTCTGAATGAGCGCGATAATCAATTGCCATATGGGGCGAATTGGTGTACCGGCTGAAATGCAACTGAAACACAGCTGGGAGCGCCTCTGGTGAGTTCCCTTTTTCCGACCCCTCCGCTGGACTCGAGGCAGCCGGCGCTACTCGGATCTCACCGAGGCACACGGGCTCGGCTGCCGTTTTGGCTCGCGCTGCAATGGACAGTTCTTACTGCCGCCGGAATCGCTGGCATTCTTATTTTCATTACGGAGCCAGCCGGTACCGATGCTAATGCCACCAATCAAGAACGTGCCGCCCGCAAGATGCAAATTATTGCGGACAAGATGGTCGGAGCAAAGGGCGTCGAATGCGATGAAACGAGTCCGGACCGTCCGGTCGTAAGCATTGACCTCCAAACTACATCATACTCGATTATCGATAGCGCCCTTGAGCACTTGGAAGTGCTGACTACCCTTCGGTCGCTGAATCTCAGTGGCAACTGGGTTCTCTCCGATACCGGCCTGAGGTACCTGCAAGGATTGATTAACCTTCGAACCTTAAATCTGAGCAAAATACTCGGAATCACGGACGTTGGCCTTGGGTATCTGGAAAGCCTCACCAATCTCGAGACTCTCGATCTCAGTGGCAACCCCGCAATCACCGATGCTGGTCTGGAACGATTGCGAGGAATGGCAAACCTCCGGACTTTAAATCTTAGTAACACTAACACCGCCACCGAAGCCGGCTTTGCGCACCTACAACGGCTTATCGCCCTGCAGAATCTGAATCTGAGTTACAACCCAATGATCACGGACGCTGCCCTCGAGCATTTGGGGAAGCTGACCCGTCTTCGTTCACTGAATCTACGTCACAACCCCGCAATCACCGACGCCGGCCTTGAGCACTTGGAGCAGATCGCCGGCCTTCAGATGCTGGACCTCAGCGGCAACCCCGCAATCACCGATGACGGCATAGAAAGGCTTAATAAGGCATTGCCTCTAATTCAAATTATTCGCTGACCGCCACTCTGAAGCCGATGATTTGTGCGCCATGTTGGTTGATAAGCAATTGTCGGCAAATCGACACTGAGGAGTAAATGAGAGGAGTCTTTATCAACAGACCGTGGTTTTGGTTACTTTTCCAGGGTGCCGGTTTGCTTATCATCTTTCTGCGATACGAAACATTTCAGCTAATTCCGGTTGATGTGGATGGCTACTGGTTTTGGGCCAAAAACTTGGACTGGCTGTCCCTCACGGATGTGCTTTCGATTCGGAGAACTTTTGGCTATCCGCTCTTTTTGCGATGCGTCCATTTATTTTCTCGATCGTTGACAGCTCTTCCGATTTGCCAGCTCGTCTTACGTTTGTTGGCAGTGTTCGTGTTTTATTGGGGTTTGCGGCACCTCAAGCTATCGAGTTGGTTAGCCCTTTTCGTCTCAAGCAGCCTGTTCTATCCCGAAACTGTTCCGTTTGCCGGCGATCAACTAACTAGCCGCTTGATGTCGGATTCACCCGCTCAGTCACTGGCAATCATGACCATAGGCCTGCTCCTAATCGTTATCGGACGCCCACGAAGCGCTCTGGCCTGGTTGGGACTCCTGTTGAGTCTTTTTCTTACTTACCAGACTCGACCGATTTACCTTTTTCTTGTGTTGCTCGTGCCATTGCTTGGTATTCTAGTGACGGCTCTGCTTGCACGCCGCGCGGAGCGGGTCCATCAGATCAAGCGGTTGGGTCTTGGCCTGATTGCTGTCTGCCTTTTGCCGTTCTTGGCCTGGTGCACGCTCCGCTGGGCCAAGGTCGGCCAGTTTGGACTGGTTTCGATCGGCGGTTCCAGTCTTGTGGGCATTGCCGGCCAGGTCCTTACCGAGGAGCTTGTCCCCAAACTCCCTGAGGATGTGCGCCCTCTTGCTTTTCGCGCCCTCGAGGAGCGAAAAAACTGGAGTGCGGGCCAAAAATTGGTGTTCGAAGGCAGTTGGCAACCACCGATGGACAGCGACAACAAGTTGAGGCCTGGAGTAGTGGAAGACGGGACAACTGCGGTAAACACCCAATTTCTTTTCGAGGGTGTCGCGAATGAGCTGTATGGCTACAATGATGTGCTGGTGAATAGCAAGCTGAAAGAGTTATCGTGGGCGATTATCAAAGCCAAACCCCGCTTTTATCTCTTGTGGTTAGTCGAATCGTTCCGCGTAGCAGTTATCGGAGTAATAGCATACAACTATTTGTGCGGTTCTCTCATGGTTTTGCTGGCAGTCCTTCTTGGTATCTGGTGTGTCGCGTTTGCCGATAATTATCTCCGTATGGTAACTGCTGGAAGGAAATGGATCCCGCAAGCTGATTACTCGTTACAAATGCTAAGCCTGTTACTGATCGCGGTTAGCTTCGCTTTTGCCAAAATCCTGGTAATAGTCCCCGTCGCCACTCCTGAACGTCGCTATTTGGCTGCTGCCGGCGTCTTCCTGACGCCAGTCGCTGTGTTAGTCCCGTTCGCTGTTTGGGGCCAAATTCGGCGTCGACTGCCTCTTGCGAGGACTTGAGCCGAACACATCGTGCGCTTGATGAGTTACCCCGATCCTCCCAACGGATGCTCGATTGGCATCTTCAATCTTCAATCGGCAAATCTGGATGGAGAATTCTTATCTCGTGATTTCCCGAGCTTCACAAGCTGAAGTAAATTTGCTTATTCCTACATCCCCAAGTAAACGCGCATTCTCCTGTTCTAATTGCCCGTTTTGTTGGTTCTCGTCGCTAAGTTCCGAAACCCAAATCGCGTTTTCCAAACCAGCCGGCTAAGCACATCTACGTATCCCAACCCATTCTTGAGGAGCGAAAAACTCGATTGCCCCTGATCGGGGGTTCGATTAATCCAGGAGATCGGCACCGATTTCACCCGGAAACCCATCAAGACCGGCTTGAGCCCTGTCTCGGCATTCACCGCAAACCAGGCGGCCTCCAAGTTCAGGTTTTCCACAACATTGCGTCTTAATAATTTTAGGTTGTTTGTAAAATCCCGAATTCCTCGATGAAATAACAGGCTTGCCAAAACATGGAACCCGCGGTTGCACAAGATTTTCTGCAGCGGATAATTGATCAGAACGCTTTCACGTGAGAACCGACTTCCCAGGACCACCTCATAACCTTCCGCGGCAGCGTCGAACATATCGCGAATTTCCGGCAGAATGTGCAGAAAATCGCAGTCCATCATGAGAACGTATTTTCCCGTTGCAGCTTGTAGCCCATCGCGAAGAGCCAGGCCGACGCCATTCGGTGGCTGTCGATAAATCGGCACAACTCTCGGCTCTTGTTCCGCGAGCCATCGTAACACTTGCCGGGTTTGATCTGTACTGTTGTCATCCACGAGAATCAGTTCGTATATGTATTCGTCGTAGAGCTGGAGCAAACCTTCCACCAAGGGTTCGACGTTCATCTCTTCGTTGTGGCAGGGAACAACAATTGATATCGCCCGATAAAGTTCTTTGTGCTCCACCAGTCGAAGAGGTGATTTTGTGATCTCCCGAGGTGGTATTTGAGCATGAAGCAGTATAGTTCCTGCCAGTCTCCGAATTCCCGGCGTATTTTCCAGAATGAGGCTAAGATTGCGGGCAATTCGCATGAACCATTTCGGGACTGGCCGATAGAGAAAATCATAAGGAGTCGCCAAAATCCGGATAAACCCCAGTTCCGAGAGCAATTCGTAAAGATGAATTTGGTTGGGAAGTTGGCGTTCGTCGCCACGGTTCAAAAATGGCAACCATTTTCCTACGCGCCTTCTCAATCGAAAGAACGGATTCCATGGATTGGTTTCAAACAATAAGATTCGGCCTCCCGGCAGTAGAAGACTTTGCATCTCCTGCAAGAACTCCGAAGCATTTTCCAGATCCAAAAGATTTGATCCGACAATATAATGGAAGCGTCGACATCCTAATGGTCCCGGGAAATCGTGGAGCGATATTAGTTCAACGTTTGCGTCAAATCCATTGCCGATCTTATAACCCGGGAGTAATGCAAACGTCGCTGCTGTGATTGGGCATTCTCCCCGCGTGGCTTTCACCAGGGCCTTGGTGAATCTCCCCGAACCACAACCCAGCTCCAGAATGGTTTCTCCGGGCAGTATATGAAACATGTGACGTACGGTTAGAGCTCGCCACAATACCCGCAGCTCGTTTATGGGATCCTTACGCGACCAATAAAGCTCCGAAACCTGTTCACGAGTTCCGATTGCCTGCAAGTTTAGTCGCCGATAATTCGCTTGCGGATGATGTTGTGCAACTTCCATATTCGTAGCCATTTATTTCTTCACCTTTCAAGCAATCCCCGCTCCGCAATGATACGAAGGCGTTAAGCGTAACTTGGCTTTCCCCTGCCAAATCCAGCAGGTTCCACAACGATCTCTCGTTTGTGGCACAAAGGCCGAGGAAGTCTGCTGTCATTTCTCGGCAACCAGGTATTGGAAAAATCCCAAACCAAATATCGAACAAAAACTTACCCGATCAAGAATTCCAGCAATCATGGGAGGACCGGCCGGTAATAGTAAAAACGTGCGGTGCGTGATCACATCGAACCTTTTCGAAATCGCGCAACGCAGTTTTTTGGGGGTGAGAAAGGCATGGGGGCCTTCCCGTATTTTCAAGGACCATCGCTCCGCTAAATCCAGCAGTAACTCCCAATTCCCGTTGGGTGTAATCCCCAGCCAGATCCCTCCCGGTTGTAATACCCTGTAACATTCGTCAACTACCAAACCAATGCTGCTTACATGCTCCAAAACATTTATGAGAAATAAACCATCGAAGCATTGGTCTCTGAACGGCAGCCGTTCACCGGCCGTCACCACACAATGGGTTTCGGCGCGCGGTGCGCGCATGCGCAACATTTCTTCACTTAAATCGCAGGCAACCGAAAAAGGGCTATTCACCCAATCCAGCAAATTGCTACTTCCCGCGCCGAGTTCCAAAACCTTTCGTCGACGCGTTAGAAAACGGCTGACAATCCTTCGATACATTTTTTCGCAGGTCTGATTGGCATGGCGACCATAATGGGAAGCAAGAGTCCCATAATGTTCTTTTACTTCGTTTAGTTGCTGACCGGTTTCAAGCATATTCTTAGCTTTGGTACAATTTTTGAAAATCTGTGGTGCGTCTCTCGTGCAGAGCCGGGACCGCGGTCCAGTCATTCCGGAACTAACATAACGATTGCCGAAAAATGAAGCGCGAATGGCTTAATGCTCGGATGAATGCGGAGATCGTTGACCGTGTCCGCAATGTAAACGATCATTTCCCCATCTCCCCCAAGGTAATAAGCTGTACGTTCCTACTCATTAGAAAACTCGTCTTCGGCGGCCGATCTCCAGAAAACCTGAAGCATGTTTTGTGAATCGCCGTCACACACACAACGGATCCGAATCCCAACGGCAAACGTAGGTTTCGGCAGAGCCAACTCCAGATACGATTCGGATCCTTCTCCTTTCACTGTACCTGCGTCCAATTCTATATCGTTACATGAATTCGGGGCCAGGGGGACCAATTGTTCATGAAAATCAGCACTTTTGCAATCGCTTTCTTAAAAGATTCGTGATCAAGCCGATCCTTGCAAGTCACGCACTAATGGATTATTCAATCTTCAATCGGCAAATCAGGATGAAGAATCATTATCTCGTGGTTTCCGATGTTCCCCAAAAAATACCGATCGATCTCAATACACCATTTCTGGAATTCGATAGATTTTTCTCCAGACCACTTGTTGAGATAGCCCTGGTGGACCAAATTGTTTCTTTGGTAGTAAAGAGTAAATGCCCAATTTGCGTAAATGCTAAACGCAACGAAAGGGAGAATAATTGCGAATGAGAACGATCGAAGTTTCCAGTTCCGCATCGTCATGATTTTTTCCAACCCGGCAACCCCGGCCAAAATAATCAGCGGATAGAATTCATGTACATATCTTTCCGCCAAACTGCAAAAAAACAACTGAAGCAATGCTCCCGCAAAAGCGCCAAGAATTGGAAGGCGTAATTTTTTCTTCCGGCCCAAAGAACGGTCTAAAAAACCGGCTGCCAGCCCTAATAAGGAAAAAAGAAAAAGAGCTGGCATTCCCGCTGTCAAACTGGAAAAATCATCCCAGTTTTCCAGCTTGGATTCCGGATAAACTACGGGATCTTTTGCCATATACACCCAAGGAAAGAATTCCGAAAACTCAATCGACGTCGGCGAAAAAAGATTGAAACAACACATTCGGAAATTACTGATGTGAAACATCTGGCCCTGAATTAACTTGAGGTTCTTGGGCTGGTCGAAATAATCAAAACGAATGTATCGATCCAAAGGCATGCCGTTGATCGTTTCGAATTTTGCATAGTTAATCAAAAAATAACAACCGACCGTAATCCCGATGAAAACTACCGCGATGAAGGAATTGAGAAGCTTATTGGTTTGTGGCGGGAATCCGAAATAACGCGGAATCGCTTGTAACCTTTGCATACTAGGTGGCAGGCGCCAATTGCAAAAACCTAATATTAGGTTCAAAAACACCAGGCATCCCAGCGAAACCATTGCACCCGCCCCAAAAGTTGCCCGACAATGAAACGTCAAGATAGAGAAGATTCCCGCCAATATTAAATGCTTGGTTTGGGAATAAATCAGAAACAGCAGATAATAATAGTAGAAATATAATGCAAACACTGCCCCCCAGATGATCGCTTCGTGGTAGACGAACGACCTGCTCGCCAAAAAAATGTGTGTGGATCCTAGTCCGCCCAGAAGAACGAACAGTGAATAAATGATTTTCTCGTAGCCGCTGACCTCCGTTGATGTTTGAAAAAGCAGCCGGATAAGTCGGATTAACAAGTGGATTGCCCAAATGGTTCCGGCACAAGCGATTACCATTAAGACTCGATTGCATCGGCCTTCCATTCCGGGAAACAATCCGAGGACCGGAAGTCTTAATAGCGCCGGGACGATTCCGAAGTACCCATAATATTTTCCTTTGTAAACAAAGGCTTCAAATCCGATGGCCTCGGGTGGCACGTCCAATCTTCCATTGAGCAAACTGATTGCTTGAGCATCGTAAAATAGGTCAGCGAAACTGCTCTGTTCATCTTCCGGCACGAATAGGCGCCAGGTTCCATATGTGATGAACCAGGTAAAAACGCAGAGCACAATTAGCGAACTGGGCAAAATAAACGCATGGGTTTTATAAAACCGCGCTAATGTCAGTGGCATCGAAAAAACCCATGAGCCGGAGATCCTTTTGGCAGCCTGGCGGTCTTCGAGGCCTTGCGCCTCTTCCATGCCGATGATTTGCCTCTATCGAAGAACAGCTTGCAAACGTGAGGCGTTGCAGAGTTTGGCGAGCGTTCTGCCCAACATACGCGTCAATCGATTAAAGATCGATGAATAACCAGTTGGAATTCACTTCCCATGAGGAGTTGCAGATTCAGTTTGCTCGCCCTCTCCGCTGGCGCGCTGAACTTTGGGCCAAGAGAAACACGGATAGGCGGCCGACAAATCTATGGTCGGTGGGTCGACAACGGGACGAGAGTCAACCTTATCTACTGGACCCATCTTGGTTGGGGCCAAAGGCACATCGCGCAACGGGGTTTGGATTGGCTCCGGAACTGTTGCTATTTGTGCGGATGAATCTGCCCGAGGTTTCCCGGCATGGATATCCTCCATTAAACCTTTCAAGCTTTGGGCTTCGGGATTTTCGGAGGTATCCGGTGTCACAGGGACGGGGACCGGTGCCGTGGGTGGATTGGGGTTTACAAAGCCCGGCCAGCGCTGCCATCTTTGCCGAGTATAGCCGTAGTTCTCCTTGTAGTAGGGAGGGCAACTTTTCGGATACAAGGGCTGAAGAAGCTTCCCGGAAAACAACGGTTTCGGAATAATCGGTGGCGGCGGGTCGTTGCTGGAATTGATTTTTGTTATGCCGCCCCAAACGATAGATGCAAAAGTTAAACTCAGTAGCAATGCCAAGGCCGAAGAAACCGATCCATGGTTATCTTTGTGCCCGGTCACAGGTTCACCTCCTTGAACTATTCTAATAACGGCGGAATGGGGAAAACGGCGTATTGGGAGTTCTGTTGTCGTTTGGCCGATTGGCGGAATTGGAATTGGTGTTCGTATTTGAGTTGGATTTGGGACTCCCCGACGAACGGTTGCCGCTTGCAATTCGGCCGCTCTGACCAAAATACTTCTTGTGGGTATTGAAACCTGCCACTCGACCGGTCCCAGGCCCAGATCCCACCGAAGCTTCGACCTTTTTGATTTCTTTCAAGATTTTGCTCTGCTGGTTTTGCAAAGAAAGTAAATTGGCCTGCATTTGCAATGCAGGCCGAATAGACCCGTAGTAACTGTCTATCGCATAGGGCCCGGGACGGAAAAGGTTGGCAAACGGATTGGACCCGGAAATATTTGGTACGATGGGTTGCTGGGCATGAGCCCAATGTGCGCCAAAACTCAACAAAAATGCCACCACTCCTGGCATAGACCACAACATGGTTTTCATGGCAACCTCCTTAAAATGCTACAGTGCCTTTTCTTATTCTACTCGACTTAGTTCCTCAGGAAAAGCATTCTGCACTAAAAACCCCCGACAAAGCCCGGTCCCACAAACGCACCTCCGAACGGATTAAACAAGAAAGACGTGCTGAGGCTGGTGAAGGATTGGATAGCAGACAGGCCTACGATTCCGGAGAACATGACTCGCTCCACCGGACCAACGACTCTGGCCAGGGCGTTCTCAAACGCGGTTACCCGCGATGCTTTGATGAATAGGCGGTCGCCCGGCAGGAGCTGATAATTCGTGGCCGATCTTCCCCGTTTGACTATATCCATGATGTTGATTGGAATAATTTGATCGCAACCGGCATCATCGCCTCGCGGCCGGGCGATCCAAATGCTATACGTGGACGATCCGCCGGAAACTCCGCCGATATCTGCCAGGACATCCAGTACGGTTTCAATGCCGGTAATCGGAGTGCGCGAAATGCTGTACCCGTTGCCACCGCCGTCAACAACAAGGTAGATATTCTTACTGTTGTAGCCCGTAATATAAACCGCCACTTTCGGATTCTCAAAATACTTCCCGAGGTGTTTCTCAATAGCCTCTCGAGTCTCGGCAATCGTCAGGCCGGCGACGAAGACTTCGCCGTAAGTGCCCATATTAACCGTACCGTCCTGGCCGACAAGGTGTTCCCCACCAAGCTCCGGCAACGCACGAGTTTCAGCCAAACTCACCGAAGCTACCGGAAACCGAACTATGTTGCTGATTTGCTTTTCAATTTCCTTTTCCGCTTCTTCCAACGTAAGGCCAGCCAGCTTCACAGTTCCATAACGCTTGCCGAATTTTACCGTACCATCTGGTTCCACCACGAACGTCGCTGATATCTTGTCCCCGGGCAGAAGTCCTTGAACGTCAATGATCAAGGAATCCAGTGGTTGAATGCGAAATGGCCCTTTCGGTAACAGACTGACTGGTTGAATATCAATGACATCAGGTGGCTCGATCACGTAGGGGGGCATGGTCCGACGATTAAACTCTCGAGGTATCGTATCGCCGACAGGCGGCTCAAACGGTCGCTGTGCTTGGCATCCGCAAAGGAAACTGCAAAAGACTCCAAATGCCAAAAAAAATCTGTTCATTCGATTCAGCCGACTTTCTGGCATTGGTCGACTCCTTGGCTCAGGACTGCCTTGCAGCTTTATGTCGAATCGCCAAACGGAAGAAGTAAGTTCATTACAGCCCATATATTCTAAAGAATCGGTATTGCCGTTGTATTTTTACACATTTTTTCATCCGGAGCTCCAAAGAAATTAATCTCGGCCTGCCAAGGAAGCAATTCTGGGAATGAAAAAGAAACCTGGAAGACCAGGGTTTGTTTCGCTAGTGTAAATAAAAGCTAACAGGATTAACAAAGTCTAATGGCTATGTATTTTTCGACTTGCTGATATGCGTGGGGCACGGATTTTTTCGGCCAATAGCTTCCTGAGAATCTCAACCTAACGAGTTATGAAGCAACATTTTGCGATTAACTTTGTGATGCCGGATTTTCGGCGCGAACTGCGGCATGTGAGTTGCACAAAATATTCCACACGTAAATTCGAACTATGGTTAATCTTAGGGAAAGATGGCTTACACCTTCCTCACCGAATACCCTTGTTCCCACTAAATTGAAATAGGCAGCCGCCCAACCAAAAGCTCTGGATTGTTTTTGGACATAAACTCATGGATGGAAATACCTTGCGATAAAATGTTGGTGAAACCGACGGGGACGGAGTGCGCCCTAGAATCCTGAGAAAACATCTAAATTCGCGATTTTTTCAGAAAAAGGGCATGAGAATTGTACCCCGATTTTACTTGAATCTAAAAGCTCTTCCCGGGAGAGACCGCTATGTTTCCTCATAATGCACCACATCCTGATTCAATCCCGCACCATGCGGCATCAACCAGATCTTCCACAGACAATCCCTCCGGAATTCCAGCATCCCCGACTCCCGCCCCGGCTCCGATCGGGTCCGCTCGGGATCTTGGCTCCGTCCCTGGGACTCATATGCCGGGATTTGAATTCCGATATCCTGCCCAAACCAGTTATCCCTATGGATATGGTCAAAGCGCTTTACCATCCGTAACTCCGCCGGCCGTTTTCGATCCTGTTACTCTGTTATTGGGTCTAAAGCGACGCTGGTTTCTGGCGGTAATTCTTGGCATGATTTTGGGAGGAGCAACAGCGGCGATCACCTGGAATGTTTGGCCCCCGGATGTATGGACGGGCCAAGCTACCGTACATATTAGCCCCACCAAGACACACGTCCTCAATCGATCCGAAGCTCCGAAGTCTCAGGCGGAAATCAATGGTTTTCTCAAATACCATGCCTCGTTGCTCCGATCCTACACCGTAATCAGTACCGCGCTCAGTCAGCCTGAAATACAGGGACTTCCCGGCATTCAGAAAATGAATCTTGAAAAGAAAAGACCCCTCGATTGGGTTCAGTCCAGTTTGGGCTCGGATTTTGGCGCGGATGAAATAATTCGGGTTTACCTAACCGGCGAAGACCGAGAAACGATCACGGGCGTTTTGAACGCCATTGTGGATGCCTATTTCCACGAATTTGTGGAGAAGGATGAAGGCGCGACCGGCCGGATTCGTTTTTTGCAAAGTATCTATGACAAATACTACAAGCAAGTCATGATGAAGAAGGATCAATTACAGTACCTTGCGAAGGAAAGTGGGATCCAGGACGCCGAAATGGTTGCTGTTCAGCTTCAACACGACTTGAATCAACTTGCAGAGACGGACAAGGAACTGTTCAAGCTCCAATCCGGGCGCTGGCGCCTCGAATTGCAATTGAAAACAGAGAAAAACCGATTCAGGCAATTGGAAAACCAACCCCCTGACGATAGCGCTGTGGAGGAAATCGTGCAAAGGGACCATGAGATGGAGCGGTTAACAAAGGAAGTAGAAGCCAAAGAAAATTACCTCATCGAACTCGAAAAAGCGGTAAGGGGCGGCGCGGATTCTCCGCTTTACAAAGAAGAGAAAGCTGTCCTGGGTGATTTGAGAAAACAACTCGCCCAGCGCAAGCGAAGAGTCACACCCCTTGCCGAGGACGAGATTCGGCAAAAGACCGTGATGCGAACACAATTAAAAATCAATGAACTGGAAGAACAAATCGCCAACACCAAGGAATATGAACAGTTACTAATTGATATTAACGACGGTCTCCTGAAAAAGACGCGCCAAATGAACGCTGAAACGATTGACATGGAAAACCTTCGGGGGGAAATCGCAGAGCTTAATGATGTTATCAAACGCCTCGGTCCGCAGATCCAGGACCTCAAAATCGAATTGGATGCCCCGGGCGGCCAGATTAGCCGAGTTGACTCTGCATGGGCGAATCCCCCTGGCATCGGCCGGAAACAAATAATGGCCACTTGCACTGCCGGCATCGGCGGGTTTGCCTTCGCGTTGTTATGGGTTTCCTGGCGGGAATTCCGCGCTCGCAAAATCAACACCCTGGACGAAATCGTTCATGGCTTGGGGTTGCGCCTGGTTGGAACGCTGCCGGCCATTCCCGGTCGGGGAGGGCATTCGGCACCATCTTCTGTGGGCCACGGAACTTTCTGGCCGAATTTTCTGATTGAATCGGTGGATACCACGCGGACCATGCTGCTGCATGCCGCCCGCGTGGAATCGATTCGATCAGTAATGATTACCAGCGCTCAATCGGGCGAAGGAAAAACCTCGTTGGCAATCCAACTTGCCGCAAGTCTGGCAAGGGCAGGCCGGAAGACTCTGTTGATCGACGGCGATATGCGCAACTCCGCAATTCACCAGGTTTTCAATGTGCCTGCGGGACCCGGTTTCAGCGAATTGCTGCGAGGCGAGAGCCCCATCACGGCCGCAATTCAACCCACGTCAATTCGCGGGTTATGGATTATTCCCGGAGGAAAATGGAATGCCCAATCGACGGAAGGACTCGCTCAGGAAGCAGCCCGTACTATTTTGCACCGCTTGAAGGATGAATTCGATTTTGTTGTGGTTGACTCTTCCCCGGCCTTAATGGTGGTAGACCCCCTACTTTTGGGCCAGCAAGTGGATGCTGCGATTTTTGCGATCATGTACGGAGTCAGCCATTCACCTTCCGTATATTCAGCTCAACAAAGGTTGCAAAATCTGGGGATTCGCATTCTCGGGGCAGTAGTGAACGGAGTGGCCGGGGCTAAACCGGATTATCAGTTGGCCTATGATTCGAAGTATTCCGACGACGTTGCCTCGTCTGAACCATCCCATGACGAGTGGGTAGATTAATAACTTGACAATTCGACCTTGCTAGTACCTCAAAAGCTCCAAACACCACCTCGACCTTACCCGGTCCACATTCCCACTCCTTTCCTACTGGAAAGAGAAACGAATGTTACGACTCCTGGGCAGATTTTTGGATTATTTCTTTTCTTTTTGGTGAACCTGACATTGTTTATCCGGCCCAAGGAGATCTCGGAAGATCTGGATTTTCTGAGTTATGAAACTCTTATCATCGCGTGTTTTTTAACTTCGTTTTCAGTTATTTACCAGCAGTTTACAAAAGAATCCTTAGTAAACCGCCCGATTTCGGTCTGTGTTCTGGGAATTTGGTTGGCCGTTGTTATTTCGCATTTTTTTTCACCTCCTCATCATTACTTCTTTCTTTGGGGGGTCCGCGAATCGGGCTTCAAGTTTTTCAAGGTGCTGGTTTATTACTTCCTACTGGTGGGTCTGGTGGATACGGCTCCCCGACTGCGCCGGTTTTTGATTTGGCTGGTCTTAATGATTTTGCTCCTGACTGTTCTATCTTTGCTTCATTATCATGCTTTGATCAATATCGAGGCCATAAGAATAGCCTACCAGCTTGAAGAAATTAAAGAAGGTGAGGATTTCAGATACGAGGATTTGCCGCTGGATGATCTTGGGAATGTTATCGAAGGGGTCAAAATAACGACACGTCTGGCAAGCTTGGGATTTTTTAATGACCCCAACGATCTATGCATGATTTTGGTAGTCGGAATGGGAATTAGCCTTTTCTGGTTGAATAATCGGAGGGCGGGAATTCTTGGTTATCTTTGGCTGATTCCAATTGGAGTTTTTGGATATACCTTTTTCCTTACCAAGTCCCGCGGGGGCTTTCTCGCTTTCATGACAGGGTTATTGGTGTTATTCCACGCCAGGTTCGGATGGTATCGATCCATTTTGTTATCCATCGTTGTCGTGCCCATCATGCTGGTTGTTTTCCAGGGCCGGATGACTTCCATTTCGTCCTCGGAAAGTACCGCGCAATTGAGGATCCAGCTCTGGAGTGAAGGCCTTGACTATTTCCGTGAAGCACCGCTTTTTGGCATCGGAGAAGGGCAATACGCGGAACAACCGGGAATCATCCAGGTGGCTCACAATACCTATATTCATTGTTTTGCCGAATTAGGGTTCTTTGGAGGGACCTTGTTTTTGGGCGCATTCTTTTTTTCGGTTTGGGCCCTGTACCGTCTTGGAACTCGACAGTTCCAAATCTTGGATCCTGAACAACGCCGGCTCCGGCCTTACATTTTGGCCATTATCGCAGGTTATGTCACTTCGATGTTGACACTTTCGCGCTTTACGATTGTGCCCACCTATATGATCTTGGGAATAGCCGCTTCTTATTTCCGAGTTACGCGTGTCTATCCGCCGCTGGTGGAAATGAGATTCAATTCGAAGCTTGTGCGCCGATTTATCCTCGTTAGCGTTGTATTCCTGATTGCCACTTATTTTTATGTTCGATTGACCGTGCGCTGGTCGACTTAACGGACTCAACAGGTATTTGTTGTCGTTCTCATGAAACACCAAATTGAGTTACCCGAGGCACTGGACAACGACCAAGCCGGTGAACTCCTAGGCCATCCTCGACCGGTCCAGCCCGGCAATCATGATACTTTGATTATTACGGAAATTCTGCCGACCGGTGGTTGGCGATTCCTAAATATTCAGGAACTGTGGCAGTTTCGGGAGTTAATTTTCCACCTTGCCTGGCGGGATGTAAAAGTCCGTTATAAACAAACGATTTTGGGAGCTGCATGGGCCATTTTGCAGCCGGCCATGATGATGGTGGTGTTTACCATTTTTTTCAGCCGCATGGCCAAATTGCCTTCTGGAAATCTTCCTTACCCTCTTTTTGTCCTGGCGGGAATTCTGCCCTGGAGCTTTTTTGCAACTGCCATCTCTCAATGTGGCAACAGCATCGTCAACTCCGAGCATCTCATCACGAAAATTTATTTTCCCAGACTTTCCGTGCCGTTGGCTTCCGTGGCCGCAGCGGCGGTCGATTTTTTGGTTGCGTTGACATTGTTAGCTGGTTTTATGGTCTATTACCGTCAGCAAATCGCAGTGGGCCCCGGTATCTTACTGGCACCCGTCGTGACAATGTTTATTGTCCTGGCGGCGTTAGGTGTCGGAACCCTTTTCGCGGCTCTGAATGTGGCTTATCGCGATTTTCGCCTGATCATTCCCTTTGTGGTCCAACTTTGGTTATTTGCCACGCCCAGTGTTTACATGAATTTGATCGTAGCAAATTCAAACGAGAAGATGTCCGATCAAGATACTACACTCCAAACTCCCCAACCGCGCGATCCGGCTGCTTCGTTGGTTTCTCAACCTTCAACCTCCGAGAACACCCAAGATAATGTAAGAACCGTCTCCTGGTTGCCCGGGATTTTCATCGGCCTCAATCCGATGACCGGCCTGATCGCGACCTTTCGAGCGGCGATTTTAGGTGGAACCATCCCATGGAGTCAGTTTGGCGTCTCGGCTGCGTGTGTTGTTCTTTTATTTTTGACAGGAACCTTGTATTTTCGGCGGGTCGAAGACACGTTCCCTGATATCATCTAATTGGGAAAAAGCACAAGGCCAATTTGCCAATGATTGCCGCGATAACTGTTGAAAATCTGAGCAAGTCTTATCGGGTTAACCATCAGATCCACCGCTTTGGCTATCGCACGCTGCGCGATACGCTCACCGACTTGGCGGTGGCGCCCCTTCGCCGTTGGCGAAATAAAGGACTGGATGGCAACACGGAGGAATTCTGGGCTCTCAAGGACGTTAGCTTTGAAATTACATCCGGAGAAGTCGTGGGAATCATCGGGCGCAACGGCGCCGGGAAAAGCACTCTTTTGAAGATTCTTTCGCAAATCACCAAACCAACCACCGGGCGGGCGATGTTTCGCGGACGAGTCGGCAGCCTGCTCGAAGTCGGCACTGGGTTTCATCCCGAACTGACCGGCCGCGAGAATATCTACCTTAATGGCGGTATCCTGGGAATGTCCCGGCGGGAAATTGCCGCCAGTTTTGATGCTATCGTTGCATTCGCTGAAATTGAAAAGTTCCTCGACACACCGGTTAAACGGTATTCCAGCGGAATGTACGTTCGACTGGCCTTTGCGGTTGCTGCTCATTTGCAACCGGAAATCCTGATCGTGGACGAAGTCCTCGCTGTTGGTGATATGGCCTTTCAAAAGAAATGCTTGGGAAAAATGGGAGAAGCCAGCAGGTCCGGGCGCACAGTTCTGCTAGTAAGCCACAATATGACAACTATTCTGAATCTCTGCCAGCGCGTGGTAGTACTCGACCAGGGAAAAGTGAAATTTGTCGGGCCCTGTGATCAAGGAGTAGACCACTATATGAAGATTTACGACGCCACGGGAGGAGGGGAAGTGGACCTTGCCCGCCATCCCAATCGGCGGCCATCGTCTCGGTATTTCTTTAAAAAAGTACGCCTCTTGAACACCCAGGGCGTGGCTACCGATGAATTCTTGTGCGGGGAAGGCATGACCATTGAATTTGAGGTGGACCCAACGGTAAGAATTCCAAATTTCGACATCGAAATTCAATTCGAGGATTCTCTGGGAACCAATCTTTTTGCTGTCGGACCTTTGTTTTCGGGATCGGGTCCCTTGGAAGTAACCAACCATAATCGCCTGCTTTGCCATCTCGATCACGTTCCCCTGGTCCCGGGCCAATATTGTATTTCCGTTGATGCATCACCTCATTGTGGTGAGTCGGTGGACCACATCGATCAAATGACTCGGTTCAAAATCATTGAAAACGATTATTTTGGCACGGGGCGCCTTCCGGATTCGTGCCAAGGTCGATTTCTTATTCGATCACATTGGCAGGCTTTCCAAAATTAGTGTCTGTTCGTCAAGCAGGATCGGCAAGTTTATCCCTGGATTTTCGTGAACCTGAAAACGCACTTGAAAGACTGGATCCCTCCGATTTTGCTTTATGGTCTGCAGAAAGGGAAACGCTGTTTTCAAAATGGCAACAACACCGCATCGAGTGAGCAGCCCGAGTGGGAATTCATTCCGGAAGGCTGGCCAACGCTCCGCGCCTCGATCGGGGGATGGGAACAACCCGGAGTTGCCGAAGCCTATGCAGGCAAGTGGCAGCGTTTTTGCGAGTCGATCGCCGGCACGAAACCTTTAGGGGTCAATCACGAATTCACCAATCCCGGTAACGAATGTTTCGCAACCCACAATCAAGTAATGAGTTTGGCGTACGTAATTGGAAAATCCTCCCTGGGTCGGAACCATTTGAAAATTCTTGATTTTGGCGGAGCTCTGGGGCATCACTATTCCTTTCTCCGAGTTTTGTTCCCCCAACTAGCCATTGATTATTCCTGTTCGGAACTTAGCTTTGTTTGTGAAAGCGGCCGAAGGTTAAACCCCGAAGTAAAATTCTTTTCCGACGATAGCTGGCAAGCAGACCGGTTCGACTTGGTAATTGCTTCAAATTCGCTTCAGTATATTCCGGCATGGCAACCGCAATTATTCCGTTTGGCCTCCGTGGCAACTTCCTGCGTTTTTGTCACCAAGTTACCGGTTGTCCAGAAAGCCGGTTCTTTCGCAATCCTGCAAAGGGCTTGGCGGTACGGTTATCGCACGGAGTACTTAGGATGGTGTTTCAACGAACAGGAGTTTCTAGCGACCGCGAAGACTCTTGGACTCCTGTTGACAAGGGAATTCCTCGTGTTTGTCCAAGACCCTATTGTGCCCAATGCTCCTGAAAACCCTCACTACAAAGGGTTCTTATTCGAAAAGCAGAAAACCTGATTATGAGCCTAGCTCCCAAGAAAACGGCTGCGGGATTACGTTTTTTGAATGTCGGTTGCGGCAAGATCTTTCACCCCGAATGGAACAATCTTGATTTGTATTCAGGAGAACATGTCATTTTTCACGATGTTCGGCAAGGACTCCCTTTCAGGAACGAGAATTTCGATGCAGTATATAGCTCTCATGTTCTCGAACACCTTTCACCTCCGGAAGGAGTCCGACTGGTTCAGGAATTATTCCGGATTCTCAAACCGGGTGGTGTCGCGAGACTTGTCGTTCCTGACCTGGAGCGCATTTGTGAGGAGTATTTGCACCAATTACGCGCGGTGGCCAGCGATGCTTCCCTGCAAAACCGTCGCCGTTACCAATGGATCAAATTGGAGTTACTCGACCAAATGGTGCGGGAAGTGCCGGGGGGCCAAATGATTGAAACGCTTGAGGCCGGCGATTTTGATCCCGAATACGTTGAATATCGAAACGGGGACGAGTTCTCCAGTTTCTATCAACCGGGCCGAAATCAATCCGAGCCAAATCCTCCTGATTGTTCCGAACCTTCTCGCGGTCATTCCTCATTCGCGGAAAAACTGATACGCAAAGGACCGCGAGGAATTGTCGGCGCTGCCTGGCGGCGAATCAGAAGAACTAACCCGCCGCAACCTGTTGTCCTCCCGCAAGACGATTGCCGATCCAGCGGCGAACTCCACAAATGGATGTATGACCGATTTTCGTTGAAAATCCTCCTGGAAGAATGCGGGTTTGTGAATTTTCGCGTGTGCGGATTCGATGAATCTCAAATTCCGGATTGGACGTTTTATCAATTGGACCAGGCGACCACAGGCAACAAACCGCGAAAACCGGATTCATTGTTTGTCGAAGCCAACAAACCCGAATCGGTCTCATTGAGTTCGGTAGTCTCAACAAAATTGGCGGGTCGCCAGGTGGGGTCATGAAGGTTTCGATAGTCATCCCAGTTTACCGGGGCGCCAATTCCATCGGCCCACTGGTCGAGAGATTGATCGAAATCTTGAGTAACGGTCCGAATCGGTTGCAGATCGTTTTGGTAAATGATGGGAGCCCGGATAATAGCGACGACGTTTGTACGATCCTTCATGCCACGTACCCGACCATCGTTACTTACATCCGTCTGGCCAAGAATTTTGGGGAGCATCGAGCTGTTTTGGCAGGCCTGCACCACGCGCGGGGAGACTATATCGTCATCATGGACGATGATTTCCAGAACCCTCCCGATGAGGTCTCCCGCCTCATCGATCATGCCGCTAAAAATGATTTCGATATTGTTTATACTTACTACAAAAAGAAACAACATCACTGGTTTCGCAACTTGGGAAGCAAGTTAAACGACCTTGTAGCCAATTTCATGCTCGATAAGCCGCGCGGACTTTACCTTTCCAGCTTCAAATGCCTGAGCCGATTTACAGTGCAGCAAATTATCAAGTATCAGGCTCCTTATCCTTATATTGACGGTTTGGCGCTTCGTTGTACCAGAAATATTGGTACCATTGAGGTCCGCCACGAACCAAGGCGCGAAGGCCAATCCAGTTATACGTTTCGCAAACTCGTAAGTTTGTGGCTCAGTATGTTTGTAAATTTCTCGGTAATGCCCTTGCGCGTCAGCACCATCATGGGACTGCTTACGAGCGGGCTAGGATTCCTCCTTGGGCTTTGGGTGGTGATCGAATGGTTCCTCAGCAGCAACACTCCTGATGGTTGGGCTTTCACAGCGGTCGTTTTTCTTGTTTTTTCGGGAATGCAGTTGGTAATGCTTGGACTCGTCGGGGAATACCTGGGACGACTCTTTCTCACGAACAATCAAACGCCGCAATTCGTCGTCCGCGAGGTATATGAGGTACAAGACGAGCCACCGTCAAATTTTCAAACTCCGTCCGACCCGAGGGCGCAAGCATCCAACACCGGAAGTCTCCAGTGTTAATCGACATGGAACCCATTGAGTACGAGACCATGTTTCATCGCGAGGAAAATTACTGGTGGTATGTGGGTCTTCACGATTTAGTCAAAGCTCAGATTGCCGCGTTCCTTCGCGGTAAGAAATCTCCGCGGATCCTGGATGCCGGCTGCGGCACCGGGAAACTCCTCGATTATTGCCGCGAGTATAAACCGTTTGGTCTGGAATACTCGGGCGAAGCATTCAAGTTCCTAAGTCGCCGGAAATTAGGCAATATCGTGCGGGCCTCAATATGCCGGATTCCGTTCGCAGATTCCTCGTTCGATTTAGTCGCGTCAATGGATGTAATTTATACGGTACAGGCGCCCGACGACTTGGTTGGCTTACGCGAAATGAGTCGGGTTCTAAAGCCCGGCGGCATCCTGTTGCTTAACCTGCCTGCTTACGAATTCCTGCGGAGCCATCACGACGCCGCGGTGCACACGAGGCAGCGGTATACGGGCGGGCGCTTGCGTACCATGCTTCGAGATGTCGGTCTGACGGTGAAAACCATCTCGTATCGAAATACAATGCTATTTCCTATAGCGGCGGGAATTCGGCTGTTGCAGAAACTGTCCAACCCTCACCCGGATGCCCCGTCGTCCGACCTGCAACCATTGCCCAAGCCGGTGAACTGGGCACTAACCCTGCCACTCCTAGTGGAGAATCGGCTCATCCGCCTCGGCGGGCGGCTGCCGTTTGGGCTTTCCGTCTATGGCGTGGCGGTCAAGGGCTGAGCTTGCAGATGCTTTGGCCGAGTGTTCGTGTTGCCGTAATTGGGATTTTTCGTCTGCCTCTCATGATGTGAGGAGCTCTTGGTGACGATGCGACTCGTTGTAAATGTTGGCAAGTATTTGCTCGCTGTGATCGTATTGGCCTACCTGATCCGGAGCAATTGGAACTCCGAGGTAAAGGTCAAGGATGGCCAGGAATACGTGGTTCCGGGCATCAAGGAGATTATCGGGAAGCCAGTTCAGGCCGGACCGTTGGTCATAGCGCTGGGAGCCATGGCCACAGGCCTGTTTCTGACTTATTATCGCTGGTACGTTCTGGTCCGTGCTCACGGTCTTCCTTTTCGAGTTACCGATGCGATTCGCCTTGGCCTGATGGGGTCTTTTACCAGCCAGTTTTTGCCGGGGTCGATTAGTGGCGATGTGGTCAAGGCGGCATTCATCGCTCGGGAGCAAGATCGGCGGCAGCTGTCGGTGGCCACTGTGATTTTTGACCGTGCGATAGGCCTTCTGGGCTTATGCTGGATCGTCGCGCTCTTAGGCGCCGCTTTCTGGATCTTCGGGAATCAAACCATCGCAACCAGAAAAGAATTACAAACGATTATTGTCTTCGCCCTCGCGATATCCGCGGCTTCACTGGCATTTTGGTTTTTTCTCGGCCTGTTATCTTCGAAGAGGGCGGATGCCTTGGCCGCCAAATGCGAAAGCATTCCGAAACTGGGGGCAACACTTGCAGAGTTCTGGCGCGCCGGCTGGATTTACCGCTGCAAGGGCTCATATGTTTTTGGAGCGGTGTTCCTTGCGCTGGTGAGCCATTTCTTTTTCACCGTGGCGTTTTATTGTGCTGCGATAACCTTCCAGGACGCCAACCTGATTCCTGCCCTAGGCGTGCATTTTGTTTTCTTTCCCATTGGCGAGATTATCCAAACCGTCCCGTTCACGCCCGGCGGTGCGGGTCTGGCGGAAGCAGCATACGGCTGGCTCTACGGCCTCGCCGGCTCGGCCATCGAAGCAGGAACCTTTACCGGCATTGTTTATCGCCTTATTACTTGGTTTTGGGCGGTGGCAGGGTATTTGATCTATCTAACCATGCGGCCGGCCTCCCGGGTTGCGACCAACGAGCTCGTGAACCCGCCCCTCGAGGAGCCGGACGTCGAACCGGCGCAGACTGTTTAGCAAACCACACAGGCGGCGGAATTGCATGGTTGATGTTATCCAACAACAGGGCGAGGTACAGCAGCGTTATCGAAATCTTGCACGGGAATACGGAGAACGGGCCAATCGGACGTGCGAACGAATCTATCAGCAAATTGTGCAGCATTTCTTGCACGGAAGCGGCCGCGTTTTGGAGCTGGGGGCAGGCTGTACGAATATGCTGGCTGTGGTGGAGAGTCCGTACGGTGTTGCCTCCGATTTGAGCGAAGAAATGCTGCAGATGCGCACCCACGATGGCGAAATTCATTGCGTGGTAACCGCCGGAGAACTAATTCCGTTGCGTGATGGCACATTCGACGGACTATTTCACGTGAATGTCTTGGAACACGTCACCAACGTCGATTTGGTCTTGGACGAAAGTTGCCGTTTCATGAGGCCCGGGGGCACCTAGTTGGGCATTACACCCAATGGCAACTGGGAATTTTGGCTGGCTTTTGCCGAGCGCTGGTCGCTGAGAATTCCCGAAAGGCCGCACTTCTATTTGACTCCGCAAAGGCTTCGCTTGGCTGAAGCGAAACGAATTGAAGTGATCAAGCACAAAACGTTTCTGGCAGTTCCAGCAGGTCCATCGGCCTTGTCTCAAGTTCTTTATCGATTCTCTTTCTGCTCCGCCTGGCGCGGAGGTTTCTTTCAATTTCTGGCCGCGATAAATAGGGTTCTACCATAATGGCGTCAACAACGTTGGAAAAAAACACGAAAAAGATGACCAAGTTGGAAAAATGTGTTGCAATCGTTGACGGGGAAAAAGTAGGTGATTTGCAGTTCGCTGGAAACGGACCAATTCTCGATAAACGAATTCCAATCGAAAGCCAGCATTCTCCCTTAGGACGCGATTATTTCTTCGTAAACATTAAGGAATCGTTGAAGCGATTTCCGAAGCTCTATTGTCTAATCGTCAAAACGATCAGTCCCTTATATGCACCATATATGACAAAAAAAATGCGGAAAAGACTCCTTCAACCTTTCCTGGACCGAGACGCAACAGTCATCAACGTTGGTTCCGGCAACACCGTTATTCATCCGCACGTCATTAATCTGGACCTGTTTGCTTATGACAATGTGGACATTGTCTCGGATGCCACGGATTTGTGTTTGAAGAATGAAGTGGCTGATTTTCTCATCAATGAAAGCAGTCTTGAGCATATTTACAACTTCAGGGATGCGGTTCTGGAATCGTTTCGCGTACTAAAAAAAGGCGGTAAAGCGTATTTTAACATTCCGTTCTTAGTTGGTTTCCATGCCAGCCCAAATGATTTTCATCGATTTACTTACGTCGGATTAAATCGGCTTTTTCAAGAATGTGGATTTAAGGTTGAGGAATTGGAGGTACTCAGCGGGCCGGTCAGCAGTTTCTTGTGGGTGAGCATCGAACTTCTGGCCATTTGTCTGAGCTTAGGTCTAAAGCCGCTGTTCCAATTCTGGTATGTTTTCTTTATGGGTTTGCTGTTTCCCATCAAATTCCTGGACTTTTTTGTCAATCGCATTCCTTTTGCCAAGAACATCGCTGCCACTTTTTACCTAATTGTTTCCAAGTGATCTGCGGTAGCATAAATGCCCAGTGAAGTCCCAGTGTCAACGGCTGCAACCGGTTCGCACAAAATGCTGCGCGCAGCTATGACCTGGATCGCCGAGCCAGCGGCTTGGTTCGTCCTTGGTGGATTCCTTTTGGTGACATTGCCCCTCTTCCTTTGCAAGGGACTATGGCCGGACGTTGTTTCCTACCTTCTAAGTGCTCGGGACGTATTGAATGGCGGGGTTCTCGAGCGCGATATAAACAATTGGCTGAAACCGCCTACGATGTCCTGGGTTCTTATTGCAATTGATCGGTCGCTGGGCTTGCGGTTGGAAACTGTTCGCCTGGCGGACTTCACTTTCGTCGCCGCGAGTGTCTGGATCCTAGTGCAATACCTAAAGCCGATGGGAATTTCGCGACCGGCACGCATTTGGTCCGCATTCTTCATGATCACGTTCTACTTTTCGACAACGGAATGGTGCCACTGCCAGCCGGATATGTGGATGCTAATTCCTGCGCTGGCCGGTCTGTGGTTGCGAGAACGACAAATCGACTATTTGCAGAGCGAGAGGGTATCATTGAGTCGGGTAGTAAGCCGGTCCTTGATAGAGGGCTTATTTTGGGGAGCGGCTTGCCTGTTTAAGCCATTTATTATCGCGCCGGGAGGCATGTGCTGGCTGGCGGGAGCCGCGCAGTGCGCACGTCGCGCACCCCAGCCGTGGAAACGGCTAATGATGGATGGGATGGGCCTTGTAGCCGGGGGGGTGGTCATGGGAGGACTTTGGCTTGGCTGGCTTTGGTGGGGCGGCGGATGGCCCTATTTTTGGGAAGACTTCAGAATTTGGGGCAAAGACTATTACGCGGAATCTCCTGACTATATCGACCGAGCCAAATACGTGCTGGCTCAGTTTCATTACCTGGGCCTAATTCATGTGCCGGCGATACTGTTAGCCATCGTGGCGTTCGGCCGGGCTTTTTTTCCTTCCACTGCATCCACCGGAACGCGACGTGCCGCCCTTCTAGCCGCTTTTTACCTTGGTTGGTTTCTGCAAGCCAATTTCCTTCAGTTTCAATTCGATTATCACGTTGCTCCCACAGTGTTGTTGGCCCTGGGACTTATAGCCGGGTATTCGTGGCGTGTATTTTTCAACCGGATTGGGTGGCTGCTAATAGCGGGAATCCTCGCCTTCGTATGCTGGAAACACCCTTTGCTGGAGAAAGACCGAATTGTACTTTGGACGCGGTGTTTGCTAGAAGGAAGTACTCCCGAGCTACGAGACAAGCTGGGACTGGATGCGAGTTATTATCAGGTTTGGCCGGAAGCGGATTCACGAATATTTCAAGTAATAAAGGACAAGCTTGAACTGGATTTAACGCCTTATATAGGGAAAGGCCAAGGTAAAGACCAAAGCATCCCGAACTGGTCGGCCCTGGACAAAGTAGAACAGTTTCTTCGTTCCGAGAACATTGGGAACGGTGATTTGACCTGTTATAGCTATCAGACGATGTATTTGTATTGGGCGCTCGATGTGAATCCTTCGACAAGATATCCGTTTCTCGGGGTCACAGCGTACCTGCAACAGGCCAAGAATGAAGTCCTGATTCAGGAATTGAACGCCAGCCATCAAAAATATGTGGTAACGGATCTCCACGACTTGTGGCAAGAGGCCGACATGCCTCCAGAGAACGAACCGGGAAGCCAACCGATATTGCCGACAGACTACTGGGGATACTCACCGCTGATAGTCGGCGCCTTTCCCTGGACGGAGCGAATTATTTTTCGTGCGGGCCCATACCTGGTTCACAAAGTCACCGGAAAGGTAAAGAAACTACCGGATTACAAGGCGTTCATGGAAGTCCAATGAAACCGAGTGAGCTAGATTTAGCCTGCCGAGGAGATTAGAGGATTGGTCACGATAACGTCGGAAATAGAACCCGAAATTAGTGCAGTCGTTCCTTTATTCAACGAGGAAGACAACATTGAGGAGCTTTACCGACGGTTAACCGCATCCTTGGGGAGTCGCCAAATAGATTTTGAGCTTGTTTTCGTCAACGATGGCAGCCGAGATGCAACTGCCACCCTACTAGATGATCTTCAACAAAAAGACAGTCGAGTGGTCGCGATCCATCTGAGCCGGAATTTCGGCCATCAAGCCGCGGTCACCGCGGGTCTTGAGCATGCACGGGGAAGGGGAATTATTGTCATGGATGGGGATCTTCAAGACCCACCTGAAGTGCTTCCCCAGTTTATCGAGCGCTGGCGCGAGGGTAACCAGGTCGTCTATGCTCTTCGCCAAAATCGCAAGGAAGGATGGTTCAAGAGGTCAGGATATTTTATTTTTTATCGATTACTTCGAGCAATAAGCGATCTCGATATACCTCTCGATAGTGGTGATTTTTGCTTAATGGATCGGACGGTAGTCGATGTTATCAATCACCTTCCGGAGCGGATTCGTTTTGTAAGGGGACTAAGGACGTTTGTCGGGTTTCGCCAAGTAGGTGTCAACTACGATCGTGCCGCGCGCAATGCGGGCAGGCCGAAATATTCTTTTCGCGCGCTGGTCGGGCTAGCAACAGACGGATTGATCAGCTTTAGCAGTTATCCGTTGCATTTGATCACTTATCTCGGGCTGGCATCGGCCGGCGTGGCGATTTTACTGGGCATGTGGGGGCTCGCGGACGCGTTTTACAACAAAGCGACTCCCCGAGGCTGGGCGAGTACAATTGTGGTTGTGCTGTTTATGAGCGCGATTCAATTAATCAGCCTCGGAATAATGGGGGAATACGTCCGGAGAATCTTTATCGAATGCAAAGGCAGGCCGACCTATATTGTCCGGACTATTCAAAGGGACGGTTGGAGAAAAGACCGCCAAGCCAACAACGAATGAATGAAGAATGCCTGTCCAAAATTCCAACAGCGGCCATGTTAGATCCTGCAGCCAAGACATTTGTTTGGACGATTTGGGTGATAATGTCGGTTGCCGCTCTCGGTTTTGTTTACAACTATAGTAATAACATACCCTACGCGGATGAATGGGCCCTAGTCCCGTACCTAACGGGTAGAGTTCCCATTACCGCTCGAGCGTTGTGGGAGCAGCACAATGAGCATCGCCTTCCGGTACCGAAATTAATTCTACTGGAGTTGTTGCGATTAACGCATGGAGACTTCAGGGTGGGAAGGTACTGCACCATTGTCGTCCTTAGCGCCCTTTCTTTCGGGATGATCCATGTCGCCAGAAGCATACGGGGAATAACGAGCTATGGAGATGCGTTCTTTCCCCTTCTCCTGCTGAATTGGGGCCATTGCGAGAACTTTTTGTGGAGTTGGCAAATCCAATTCAGTCTTTTTAATGTTTTCCTTGGCACAGTGTTTCTCCTCCTAGTACTTAAAGGACAGCAGTTATCCGCCGCTAATGGTTTTGTGGCCGGGGTCTGCCTGATAATGGCTACCTATTGCGGGGGCCAGAGCCTGCCCTTTGTCGTACTTTTAGGAGGTTGGTTGGTGATTGTAGGAATTAGCCAACTTCTGGCGTCGCCAGCGACTTCACGATACAACAGCGTGATTGTGCTTTTTATGGGCGTAGCGGCGCTTGTTGCCGTCGGTCTGAATTTCGTCGGCTTCAAACACAACCCTGGGGACTATTACGCAGAACCGAACCCTGCGGTTCGGTCGATTCTAAAGACATCCCTGGAAATCTTGGTCATGAGCCTTGGCTCCGCGGCCCAACATGAGTACAGCGAAAATTTCCTATTGCCTTATTCCTGGGTCCTTTTGGTCGGCCTACTCTTTGTCGCGCTCGCTCACCTCCTTGTCGTTGGATACCGCCAACGATTGGAGCGCCTTCGAGCCTTAGGACTTTTGTTTTTTCTTGGAGCCATAGCCGGTCTGGTTCTGGCAATCGCCAGAGCTCGCGCCGGTCGGGATCAGTTAGCGGGCAACGGTTTGGCCAACCGCTATGTGACGATGATGATTCCGGCCCTTTACTCCATATATTTTATTTTTACATTGTACACGCCTACCAGGTGGCGCACTTTTGCCGAGATTTGCCTCTTCACGATCATCTGTTCTTTGACAATTTTCAACAACTACAAGGGTATTGAGTTCGCCAGGAAGCGGCTGGATTGGGAAAATAAATTTCTAGCTGACATTGCAGCCGGCGAACCGATCTATAAACTCGCTCGCAACTACAATCGATATTTCACTTATGAGCTTGAACAGGAACCGTTCGCTGACTGCCTGCGGATGCTTCACGGCGCCAAAATCGGCCCTTTCCATGACCTGCATGAAAATCCATCCTTTCGCGAAGTCAAAGTTTCCTTGGAGTCGGCGGGGTTTGTAGGAGTCCGTTGGCAAAATGGAGTGGCTCAGCTAGTTACGCCCAATGGTTATCTTGATTTTTCGATGGCGGAACCGAAATTCATCGCAGGAATTCGCGTACACATTTGCTATCTCGATCGAAAGTGCGGAAGAATTGCATTGTCTCATTGCAATAATGGGAGAGATGCAGACGACCCAGCCGGAATTGTCGTTCCCTGGACCCGGAAGGCCCTCCTTATCGAGGGAGGTCTTCCGCGGTTTCAGATCTCTTGGAAAACGCCGGAACAGCCAGATTTCACCGAGATCGATTGGGGGGACAACACGATTCCTCGTTGGCAAGATGAAAAATATATGGCACCAAGCGATGAGGAACAGACGGTAACCGTTTGGATTGCCGATATCATCGATCGCTTCCGGATTTATCCCGACAAGCCGCTTTTTCCCTCCAGCCAAACTCAAGATAACTCCGACCCAAGTGGTTTTCAGCCATTTGATTTTGTCATTTCGAAAATCGAATTGTTGGTCGAGCAAGATTGAAGACAAAGGGTAATAACATGGAGTTACATATCAAAGAGGGAACGATCAACATAACCGGTGTGGTCAAAAAGAGGAAAAAATCATTTTCCATAAAACCCGTGAAGGATAACGGCGCTGCCGATGCGACTTCAGTGGAAAATAGGTGGGAAACTGCCGGTTTTGTTTATGGAGTTTGGGCCGTGATGGTGGTGGCAGCGTTCGCATTGGTTTATCGGTATGGATCAAACGTTCCGTACATTGACGACTGGGCAATGGTACCGTACATCACGGGGTCTGTTCGGATAACGCCGCAATATATATGGGAGCAACACAATGAACATCGCGTTCCCGTTCCGAAGCTCATTCTTCTGGGCCTCTATAAGTTAACCGGAGGGGATTTTCGGTGCGGAATGTATTTTAATGTTTCAGTATTGGGTGGTCTGGCGATCGTGATGATATGGGTGGCAGACAGGCTACGAGGCCGCTTGATTTTTGCGGACGCGTTTATTCCATTGTTACTGCTCAATTGGGGGCACTACGAACAGATCCTTTGGAGCATCGAGGTCCAAAAAAGTCTTTCCACCTTTTTGATTGCAACAGCGTACATGATAATGCTTCTGAAAGGGAATGAACTAACCCCTAAGGCAGCGGTGCAAATCAGCCTGTGCCTGGTTTTACTTCCGTTGTGCGGAGGATACGGGATGCCATTTGTTGTTCTAATGTCGGGCTGGATAGGCTGTGTCGGCTTGAAGGGATGGTTTTCCAACGAATCGGGGAAGAAACGCAGCAGCATAGTACTCGTAGTCTTGGCCCTAATTTCCCTGGGTATGGTGGGGCTATATTTTTATGAATACCGCAATCAACCAGGCAGTTCCTTTTCCGTACCTCACCCCACACTAAGAGCTGTAGTGAGAACGAGCCTTGAAGTCTTTTCTATGGGACTCGGGCCAATGAGCAGTAGATTCCTCTGGCCGTATTCGATGGTAATGATTATCGGAATGATCGGCCTCGGTGCCGCTACCGTCATGTTTGTCTGGTACAGGCAACCGAGCGAGCGAAATCGAGCCCTGGGAGTATTGTTTTTCCTGGGGGCGGTTACGGGACTGGCGATTGGAATCGGCAAGGTTCGAGCGGGTGACAACAATGTCACCGGACTAGGTTTCGAAAACCGATATACAACGCTCATGCTTCCGGCCCTGTACGGGATTTACTTGATGGGCAGCGCCTATTACCCCATTAGCTTCGGCCGCTTTGTGCAGGTAGGATTATTTGCCTTGCTAAGTCCGTTCTTCATACTTAATACGACGGCGGGAATGGAATTTGCTGCTGAGCGTCGGGCCAAAGAAGTCGAATTCTTGCAAGACCTCAAGAATGGCAAACCCACTTATTACCTCGCGCGGACCTATTCTTGGTGGTTGAGCAATGCTCTAAATCAAAAGGAATTTGCCGATTGTTTACGAATGCTGCGCCAGGCCAATATTGGGCCATATCGGAATCTGAACGAGGGCCTTGGGTTGCGAGAAATCAAGATTGCGCTGGACCCGATCCCCTCAAGCCAAATAACTTGGGACGCCGGCAAGGGTAAAGTTATGAATCCGAATGGGCACCTGGATTTTACATTGACAACGCCCCGGTTTGTAGCCGGTATCAAGATCAAAATCCGCTACGATGATCGGGAAAGGAAGCCCACGCCTATGCGCAGACCATTCAAAGACAACTTTGTGGATGACGGTTCCGCCCGGCTGATGATCACCTGGAAAACGACGGCTCAAAAGGATTTTGTGGAAGTTCCTTGGTGGGATTTCGTGAACACTCGATTTACGGAAGAGCGCTACGTGCCACCTGAGGAAACGGAACAAGCTGTGACTATTTGGGTCGCCGACACGATCGACAGAATTCGTATTCATCCGGATTATCCGCTGTGGTCACCGGACTCCACGGAACGATACGAGAATAACAGCTTCAAGGCGTGTGCGTTTACGATCTCGGAGATTACTTTGCTAACACCTTTGCTTCCCATGTGGAACCATTGGTGACTCATGCACTGGTTGGAGGAAGTTTGATTCTTGACGGCTCAAAAGAACTTCGAGTCTAGGTTGAAAGTGCTTATTGCGATTGGATCCTCGGCTTTATTTACGGCCGGTTGTGTGAAAGCCCCTTTAACAGAGGAATGGCAGGCTTATTTCATTTTGGGGCATACCAGTCCAATAAATGCCGTCGCCATATCGCCGGATGGCGCCAAGTTATATTCGGGGTGCGACGACAACACGATCAAAATCTGGGAACTGAAGTCCGATTGTGATGAACAGATAAAATTCCAGGCCGTCATTACTTTAAAGGGCCATACCCGTGGTATTACATCTCTATCGCTAAACCGGGACGGTAATTTACTTGCCAGTGGCGGGGAAGATCTACTGGTGAAAGTATGGGATTTGGCATCAATGAAAGAAAAATGCATTTTCCACGGCCACACAGGAGTGGTCCGATCGGTAAGCTTTTTTCCGGATGGAAAGACGATTGCTAGCGGGGGGGATGACGGGATTGTGATACTCTGGGATGTTCCCACCGAAAAAAAGAAATATACACTCCGGGGACACACCGACTGGGTCAGGTGCGTGGCTGTTGCCGAAAATGGCGAGATGCTTGCTTCCGGAAGTAGTGATGGAACAATTCGATTATGGGATCCGTCTTCGGGAAGTGAACTCCGAACTCTGAAAGGCCATGGTGCTGGAATCACCTGCGTGGCTTTTTCTCCCGATGCAAGTCTCTTGGTTTCAGGGAGTTTTGACCGCACGCTAAAATTATGGAATCTGTCAACAGGCATCGAGCAAAAAACGTTCACAGGCCATATTAGTACGGTTTGGTGCGCTGCTATCGCGCCGAATGGAAAGCTATTGGTATCCGGGAGCAGTGACCCCAATGGCAGGCTAAAGTTTTGGGAAATTGCGTCAGGGCAGGAATTACTTACTTTGGAAACCTATTCAGGATCGGTTACGTCCCTGGCCTTTTCCCAAGATGGGTCAACTTTGCTGACCGGTGGCAGCGGAAACAGATACAATCAGCCGGTGCTACGATTCGGTGACCTTCCGCTACCAGTCTTGCGGTCGTTGCAGTAGTAACAAGTATTGTTGGATAAATTGATGTCGGACCAGATCGTAAGCCGAATAATCCCAAATCAAGTGGCACCGATCAACGAGCGATTAATACTTGAAGAGGTAATCGAGAAGTACCCAAGTCGGTTCTTGCGATTTTATTTGGCACTAAAAAACCGAGCGGGCCAAATGACCCCCGAACTCTTAGTTCGTCTCCTCAAGAACTGGAAGCCTCAATCGATCCTCGAGATTGGAACGGGGTACGGCGTTATGGCACATTATTTTTCTCATCGATATCCCGAAGCTCGAGTTTTGGGCGTGGATTTGAATGAAAAGCGCATTGTCACGGCGCAAGCCACGGTCAAGGGAAGATCCGGCATTGAATTTCGGCACGAGAACATTCTCACCTTGCCAGAAGAGTCGTACGATTTGTTGGTAATGCAAGACGTTATCCATCATGTGGGTCTGGGCAACCAAGAACTGCTGATTGCGAAGACCTGGCGCCTACTCAGGCCAGGAGGACGTCTTTTGCTGCGAGATATCGACGGGGACCGTTTGGTCGGCACTTTCAACGCGTTTATTTGGGATTTGGTCCTCAACTGGGAACGATGCCATTTTGTAGCCAAAGCTTCATTGCAAGCAATGTTTTCGAAGGCGGGATATAAGCACGTGGAAGTTTTCCCCGACTACCCTCATTCACCTATTTTCCCATATGTAACTTGCATTGCTCACAAAGAGAATCACGCGGTAACGGAATGACACTCCAAGCCATCGATATCATCCTAGGGTCATAATGAAACAACGAAACAGGAATCATCGTGTCGATTGAAAACTACCACGCAGTCCATCTTCCTCCCGACTCGATCCGCCAAGTTGTTTGGGAGGTAATCACTAGTTATCTAGAACCGTTTCTTCCTCCCGCCGGCGCTATCATGGAACTGGGAGCGGGATATTGCCACTGGGTTAACACAGCGAAGGCGACGAGGAAAGTCGCCATCGATGCGTGGGAGGATTTCCCAAGATATGCTGGACATGATGTTGAATGTCTTATCCAGGATTTGCGCCTACCTGTTTCCAGGAATTTTCAGGAACAATTTGATGTCGTCTTGGCATCCAATTTATTGGAACACCTCTTCCACGATGAAATCGATCGACTTCTTGAACAGGTTCATTGCTGGTTGAAACATGGCGGAGCGCTTGTACTGATGCAACCCAATTTTTACTTGGCATATCGGAACTATTTTGATGATTATACGCACCGAACGATATTCACACATGTGTCACTGTCGACCTTACTGCGCACTAAGGGGTTCGAGATGGTACGAGTGGAACCGCGATTCATGCCGTATTCGTTGAAAAATAGTCGGGCGCCCAAATGGCGATGGCTGATGGAATTATACCTGCATTTGCCGTTCCGTCCTTTCGCCGGACAAATGCTATTAATCGGGAAAAAAGGGTGAATCGATGTACCTGAATAAGAAAATAAGTATTGTACTACCTGCTTACAACGAAGAAAAGAATATCCGCCGTGCGGTGGAGGAATTCCTCGCCGTTGAGCTCGTTGATGAAGTCATCGTTGTAGATAACAATTCGAGGGATCGAACCGCCGAAGAAGTGAAGCAAACGAAAGGCACATTGGTGAAGGAAACGAGGCAGGGTTACGGCTTTGCTCTTCGGCGTGGAATGTACGAGGCGACAGGCGACTACATTATTCTTTGCGAGCCGGACGGCACCTTTATCGCAAAAGACATAGTGAAGTTGTTAGCTTATGCGGACGATTTTGAAATGGTATGTGGCACGCGCACGACAAAAGAACTGGTTTGGCACCAGGCAAACATGGGTTGGTTTATGCGCGTGGGGAACGCCTTGGTGGCCAAGTTGCTGGCTTTCCTCCATGATGGTCCGTCGCTGAGCGATTGCGGCTGCACCCTCCGACTCATCCACCGAGAAGCACTGGAGCGATTCCAATGGTGCTTTACTGTGGGCAAGTCTCATTTTCTACCCGAAATGGTAATTTTAGCTCTGCACTCGAAGGTCCGCGTAATTGAAATCCCGGTCAATTATCGGTCACGAGTGGGGGAATCAAAAATTACGGGAACCTTCAAGGGAACGCTTGCGACCGGGTTTAAAATGATTGGATTGATATTTTGGTATTGGGTGCGCCGTCCAAATACATCTCAACCCCACGCGTTGGAGTACCAGCCATGACCAGAATGCGGCTGGTGGCATTCGCCGCTATTGCGGGTAGTTTCTTGACTTTGACGGTGCCCCAGCTGACCAGGCCGTTCGTCTATGACGAAGGAGATTTTGTCAAGGGAGGAGCGGCGATTTTGGAATGCGGCGTGCCCTTCTACAACCGAGGCTATATTGCCGACCTGGAAATAAATCACGAACGATTTCAATACGGTTTTTACCACCCGCCCCTTTACTTTTATTCCCTTGCTGCGAGTTTTGCTCTTTTTGGCGTGAGCGAATGGTCGGCTCGAATTGTAGGCGTGGCGTGCAGTTTAGCAACGCTATTTTTGACGTATTTCATATGCCTCGACGTCCTACGAAGATGGGGCCGGGAGGACGAGCGGTTCACGTTTCTCGCAGTGATGCTGTGTGCCATCAACCCGTATTTTATTCAAAGTAGCCTTCTTCTTGATATTGACGGCAGTGTTCAACTGCTGCTGATTACTTTGTTTTTTGCTGCTCATTTTGCGTCTTACGATCGCTCCTTCCTTTTTCGACTGGTATTGTTGACCGCCATTTTTCTCTTAACAATGTGGTCGAAACTGACCACCGTAATTGCATTGCCGTGTTCGCTGGGTTTGACGGCTTTGTTCGCTCGAAAATGGCTTCGAGTAGTTGAAGCGGCACTAGTCGGTTTGTTTGGCATGATACTTTGGTACGGTTCTTGGCAAATTTATGCTTTGGCGTTTAACCTGACACCAGAGATTATCTTCAAGTACTTTGTGCCAACCGGTCAACAAGCCCTTTTCGCCTGGGATTCCTATCGAATTCAATATATGATCGACACGCTTCTGGACTTTACCATTCCCTGGGTCACGCCCACATTTTTTGTCCTACTTTTGATAGCGGGGGTCTGGCGGCTTTGGTACCTTTTCAAGGATCCGGGAATTCAAGTTTTCGATTCGCTCTTTGTCTGCGGGTTCTTCGTCTTTTTCTATTACTTGATTAAACGTGCCGGAGGATTTCCAAAATATCACATCCCAGCCATGCCCCTGGCGGCGGTCTGCATTGCGGTCAGTCTACGCGACATTTTGTCAAATCCACAAGCCTTCTCACTGCGGAGTTTACAGGCAATCAGAACTATTCTTCTGTTTTTGGTGTTGACTGGTGGCTTTGTGGCAGGCATTGATGTTATGATTTTCAGGCGCTACCATCTTGACTATCCAATCTACCATTTGTGGAGCCTGTTGGGCGTGGTCGCCACTGTCATATTCTTTGGGCTCTGGATTTCGCGTAGTTGGACCAAGCCGACGTTGATTCATCGATTCAGCGCCGGACTGGCTCTTATTGTTGGGTTTACGTATGGGATTGAGGTAATAGGCGACGCGGTGTTATATAATCGATATCACACGTTTGATACGGCTCCGCCCTCGCTTCTGGCGAAATGGGGGAAATTGGCTTTAAGGAATCAAGATCAAAAACAAATCGATGGATTCCAGGAGAGTCTGAAGCAGTATGATGGCGTAACTTGGTGGGGCCTGGAAAAACTTTACTATCTGGCAAATTTGGCACCGTTATGTTGCCTGACAGCGAGCATTATTTTTCTTTCGGTAACTAATTTAGCGAGTTTCATTCCCCAGCTGATTTACCATATTGTGGCCCTTTCACTCGGAATGGCCCTTGCTTTAAGCGTCCGGCAGCTCCTAAACGATTTTTCCACGACATATTTTTACGGGGATTCCGGCGTTCGGGAGGCTGCGGCATTCTTAAACCAGAAGGACACTACGGGTTTGTACGTGGCGGAGGGAGAAGTCGCTCTCTATATGCGGAATGACCAGTATGTAGAAATGGACCGCTACCTGCAGTCTAGGCGCGTGAGAAACGCCGCAGGAGAGGTTTTCATTGAAGGGGAAGGCATCCCGCGAATGCCGATTCATCTTTTTGTTGCCAGGAAATGGATTGAGGATTTTTGGCCAGGTCCGGAATATCAGATAACAAAAAGGATCGGATCGTTTCTAATAATCGAATACAGTCCCCGGGCGAACCGTGGCGATACTCACGCTGAAATTTGGAAGAATTAGAATCGATGGATCAAGTCGCTTTCGGTTCAGAAGAAGGACCATTGCTAGTTAGTAGTTTTCTGCACCGCTGAAGCGGCCTTGCAAATGGATTGGGAAAAATCAAAATACTGATTTTGGAGGCTCACTAATGTATTGTTCCCTGGTAACCGGTGGAGCCGGATTTATTGGTTCGCATGTGGCCCAAAATCTGATTCGAAACGGACATAAGGTCATTATCCTTGATAATCTCTCCGGGGGGTTTAAAGATAATGTTCCGGAAGGTGTTGCCTTAATCCAGGGAAGCGTCACTGACAAATCCCTTGTTGAAAGAATATTTGGGGAACATCGCATTGATTATGTTTACCATTTGGCCGCGTACGCGGCCGAAAACCTGAGCCATTTTATCAGGCGCTATAATTATGAAACAAATCTGATCGGGAGTATCAATTTAATTAACGCGTCGATTCTACATGAGGTGAAATGTTTTGTATTTACTTCATCGATCGCCGTTTACGGGCGCAATCAGCTTCCGATGACGGAAGAAATCGTTCCGATCCCTATTGACCCTTATGGAGTTTCCAAACTCGCCGTAGAGCAAGATCTGCGGGCCGCACACGATATCTTTGGGCTGCCCCATATAGTTTTCCGGCCGCACAACGTTTACGGCGAGGGCCAGAATATCGCAGACAAATATCGCAATGTAATCGGCATATTCATGAACAGTATTCTTCAAAACAAACCCATGCCCGTTTTTGGAACTGGATTGCAAACCAGGGCTTTCAGTTACATTGGTGATATGGCTCCGATAATAGCCGGGGCTGTAAGAAATGAACGCGCTTACAACCACGTCTTCAACATTGGAGCCGACGAGGTTTGCTCGGTAAAAGCTCTGGCGGGCATGGTAGCTCGTGCGATGGGAGTAGAGAGTCAAATTCAATACCTTCCTGCCCGGGACGAAGTGGAACATGCCTACCCGTCCCATGAGAAAATTGCGCGTATTTTCGGGTTGGCAAAAACGACTGCTTTAGAGGAAGGTTTGAAACGAATGGCTGCCTGGGCGAAAAGAGTTGGTGCACGAAAGAGTCGCGATTTCGAAGGAATAGAAATTCGGAAGAATCTACCAAGCGCCTGGGCAAAATAACTTATGCCGGGGACAATTCCGAGGAGAACTGGAATACCATGCCTACCGTCCTGATAACCGGCGGTTGTGGGTTTATCGGCAGCAACTTCATTCGGTCCTTGCTGAAAAGCGATCTCGAAATCTCCATCATCAATTACGATCTTTTAACCTACGCTGGAAATTTGGGCAATTTGACCGATGTCGCAAACGATTCCCGTTACCGCTTTGTGCGTGGCGACATTACCGACCGGGCCGCTGTTCGCACGATAGTTGGCACGGGTGTTGTCGGTATCATCAATTTTGCCGCCGAAAGCCACGTTGATCGTAGTATTCACGATTCCGGCCCGTTTGTACGTACCAACGTCGTGGGGACCCAGGTATTGTTGGATACGGCGCGCGAGTTTTCCATTCCTCGGTTCTTACAAGTTTCCACCGACGAGGTATATGGCAGCCTGGGGCCGACCGGTTTATTCACCGAGACAACGCCGTTAGCTCCCAACAGCCCTTATGCCGCGACCAAGACCGCGGCCGACCTACTCGTTCGAAGCTATGTTCACACGTTTGGTTTGCCAGCTATGATCACCCGATGCTCCAATAATTACGGTCCGTACCAATTTCCTGAAAAGATGTTGCCGCTTTTCATTACGAATCTGCTTCAAAATCAGCCGGTACCGGTTTACGGAGATGGCTTGCAAATTCGCGATTGGATCCATGTGCAGGATCACAGCGCGGCCATCGAAAAAGTATGGCGTCTGGGCAGAGATGGTGAGATATACAATATCGGCGGTCATAACGAACGGACAAATCTGAATTTGACTTACACTTTGCTGGAGATACTGGACAAGCCGCGCTCGCTCGTACGCTATGTCAAAGACCGTCCCGGTCACGATCGCCGTTATGCCATCGATAGCACCAAGATTGAAAAAGAACTGGGTTGGCAGCCGGAAATCCCATTTGAAAAAGGACTACGGGATACCATTCGCTGGTATATGGAAAATAGGGAATGGGTCGCAAACGTTCGAAGCGGCGAGTATCTAAAGTATTACGAAAGGCAATACGGTTGACGAGAAGTCTCGAAGAATGAGAAAAGTTATTGCTGAGAATCTTAGCAAATCTTTTGTCGGCAAAATGACAATATTTCTTGGTCCACTTTGTACGGGGTTGGCAGATATTAGTGGGTATTGAGCGGGGGGTGTCTGATTGAGTGAGAAACGAACTGTTTTAAACGGTGTTGGCGAAAGGGTTTGTGAAGTGACATTCGTTTCCGGGCGTTTTGCAGAAACAAACCTGGCGAGCAAGATTGGCTGGCCGTCTGTGCCTTTAATTGTCGCGGATGGAGTTTGCATGTTATCGAGGTGTCATCAAAAAATCCATTTCATAATGACATGACAGAAGACGACTTATACGGCAAAAGTCGCCGGCAGAAGTTTAAAGAGATATGTGAGACGATTGTATGAGAGGGATTATTCTAGCAGGCGGTAAGGGAACCCGATTATACCCGTTAACGAGAGTGGCCAGCAAACAGATTTTGCCCATTTATAACAAGCCGATGATTTACTACCCGCTCTCCATTCTCATGTTGGCGGGAATGCGGGATATTTTGGTAATTAGCACCCCAATGGATCTATCGGCTTTTCGCTACCTTCTAGGCGATGGAAGTCAATGGGGAATTCGGTTCAGTTATGCCGAGCAACCGGAACCGCGCGGTCTCGCCGATGCTTTTGTTGTCGGCAGAGAGTTTGTGGCGGGCCAACCGGTTTGCCTAATTCTGGGTGACAATATTTTCTACGGGGCTGGACTCGTTGAGCAGCTCCATCGGGCCGCGCAACTGGTGGAGGGGGCTATCGTATTTGGGTATCCGGTGCAGGATCCGCAACGATATGGTGTGGTGGAATTTGATAAGACTGGCCGAGTGCTTTCCATCGAAGAAAAACCAGTGAAACCCAAATCAAACTTTGCTGTGCCGGGATTATATTTTTACGACAAGAAAGTGTGTGACTTCGCTGCCGGTCTGAAACCTTCAGCGCGCGGCGAAATTGAGATCACGGATTTAAATCGGATGTACCTGGAACGGGGTCAACTGCGGGTCGAATTATGGGGCAGGGGATTGGCATGGTTAGATGCCGGCACTCACGAATCGCTGTTGCAGGCAGCAAACTTCGTGCAAGCCGTTGAAGAACGCCAGGGCATGATGATCTCCTGTCCCGAAGAAATTGCCTACCGGATGGGATACATTGATGAATTTCAAGTGCGAAAACTAGCAAAGGAACTGGCAAATAGTTATGGGACGTATTTGGAAAGACTCCTGGAAGAATCTCTCCCGGCCAAATCGTAATCTTGCAATCGCGCTATCCGTTGCCGAATTGACCCGAATTTCCCGATTGACTGAGGCATTCTAATGAATGAATTCCGCTTCCAGGGAAGCCGGGTGATGATTACGGGAGGGTTAGGATTCATTGGATCAACCTTGGCCCATCGTCTCGTGGGTGAAGGGGCTAAAGTTCTGTTGGTCGATAGCCTGACTCCGGAATATGGGGGAAATCTATTTAACATTGCCGGAATTGAAGATCGAGTCACAGTGAATATTTCCGACGTGCGTGACGAGCACAGCATGCGCTATTTAGTTCAAGGACAGGATTATCTGTTCAACCTGGCAGGTCAAACCAGCCACCTTGATTCGATGCAGGATCCCTTTGCCGATCTGGAAATCAATTGCCGCGCTCAATTGTCGATCCTGGAAACCTGCCGCAAGTACAATCCCAAAATCAAGATTGTCTTTGCCAGCACACGGCAGATTTACGGCAAACCCGATTATTTGCCGGTTGACGAAAGGCACTTGCTTCGTCCGGTCGACGTGAACGGAATCAACAAAATGGCGGGGGAATGGTACCACATTCTTTACAACAATGTTTATGGGATCCGCGGTTGTGCTCTACGGTTGACGAATACCATCGGCCCCCGGATGCGAGTAAAAGATGCCCGTCAAACCTTTGTAGGCATCTGGATATGCAAGACCGTTCAAGGCCAACCGATTGAAGTTTGGGACGGTCAGCAATTGCGCGATTTCACCTACGTGGACGACGCAGTTGATGCTTTTCTGATGGCCGGTCAACTCGAGTGCGCCAATGGCCAGATTTTCAATCTGGGGGGCGATTGTGTCATCAGCTTGAAGGATTTGGCCGCTTTGTTGGTCGAATTAAACGGTGGGGGCAAGTTTATTACTCGGTCCTTTCCTCCTGATCGAAAACGCATTGATATTGGCGACTACTATTCCGATTTCAGCAGCATTCGCTCGGTTTTGGGTTGGGAACCGAAGATTCCACTTCGGGAGGGACTCCAGCGCTCAATCGTTTATTATCGAGAAAACTTGGACAAATATCTATGAGCAAAGAAACCGGCCTCCAATCCGTGATTCCCATTGACTTGGGTGCTAGCTATCGGGCCCATAAGGCGGAGATCGACCGAGCAATTCAAGGAGTCCTGGACAAAGGATGGTACATTCTCGGTCAGGAAGTCACGGCATTCGAGGAAGAGTTTGCGAAGTATATCGGAGTAAGACACGGGATCGGCGTTGCCAATGGAACCGATGCTTTACATGTGGCACTGCGGGCGGGCGGAATTCGACCTGGGGATAGCGTAATCACGGTTTCTCATACAGCGGTAGCAACTGTCGCTGCCGTGGAACTGGCAGGAGCCATTCCTATTCTAGTAGATATCGACCCGCAGTCATACACGATGGATCCGACGCGCCTTAAAGATACATTAAGGGATATCGACACGGCACCTCGGTCGAGGAAGAATAGCCGTCCCAAAGCGGTTGTAGTCGTACACCTGTACGGACAACCGGCCGACATGCCTGCAATCATTGAGTTAGCTCGGCAGTACGATTTACTTGTTGTTGAAGATTGCGCGCAAGCGCACGGTTCCACACTGGCAGCAAAGAAAGCGGGAACGTGGGGCAGCATCGCTGCGTTCAGCTTCTATCCCACGAAGAATTTGGGGGCTTTTGGTGATGGAGGCGCCGTGGTTACCAACGACCCTAAATTGGCGGAGCGAGTCCGTTTATTACGCGAATATGGGTGGAAGGAACGGTATATCAGCCAAGTTGCGGGCTTCAACACGAGGCTTGATGAACTCCAGGCGGCCATACTTCGGGTGAAGCTGAAATCGTTGGATGCCGAAAACATTCAGCGCAGAAAAATCGGTGACATTTACGACACCGCGCTGGCCAAATGCCAACACGTAGCCGCTCCGTGGAGAAATCCGGATGCAAAGCACATTTTCCATCAATATGTAGTTCGTACCAAAAGACGCGACTCGCTGAGGGAGTTTCTCAAAAAACAAGCCATTGGCGCTTTGATTCATTATCCTCGTCCCGTTCACTTGCAGCCAGCTTACATGGGAAGAATCGGCCAGGGAAGCGGAGGATTGTCCAAAACGGAGCTGGCTTGCCGCGAAGTTCTCAGTATGCCGATATATGGGCAGATATCCGAGAGCCAGGCAGAATATGTTGCCGAACAAATCGTCCGGTGGGACTCGCAATAACACGATTCGCGACAATGTATTATTTCTGCACGTATTTCGACCACAAGTTCTTGCCGCGTGGCTTGGCCCTTCATGAATCGTTAACAGATCATTGTCCGTCGTTTCGACTTTGGGTCTTGTGTTTGGATCCGTTAGCTCACGATGCTCTTTGTCAACTGAATCTCCCCAATCTTTGTCCCATCGCACTTAAGGATTTTGAAAACGAAGATGAGGAGCTTCTGAGTGCCAAGCGAAACCGCAGCCGAATTGAATATTACTTCACGTGCACACCTTCATTGCCGTTATATGTTTTCAATCACAATCCCGAAGTGGATTTGATAACATACTTGGACGCGGATCTTTACTTTTTCGGTGATCCCAAGCCAATCTTTGAGGAAATGACCAACAAGTCTGTGGCGATTACTGAACACCGGTTTCCGGACCACCGCCGCGAAATCATGGAAGTATACGGTCTCTATAATGTGGGTTGGCTATCCTTTCGACGGGACGGAACGGCATTGGATTGTCTCCATTGGTGGAGGGAACGATGCCTGGAGTGGTGCCACGACCATCCAGCGGAGGGGCGCTTTGCCGATCAAAAATACCTTGACGAATGGCCCAGTCGATTCCAGAGAGTTGTTGTTATCCGGCAAAAAGGAGTCAACGTAGCGCCCTGGAATATGGCCAATTATCAATTCCGCCAAGTAAATGACTCGATACTTATTGACGATGACCCGCTGTTACTGTTCCATTTTCATGGTCTCAAGCAAGTAGTTAGGACAGTATACGATCCTAGTTTCGCCATGTACCAGGTCAGGCCGTCAAGGACCGTGGTCCAAAGGATCTATGGTCCCTACCTCCAAAGCTTGTCCAAGGCAATGTTAACAGTGGAGCGATTCATGCCCGACAATGCGATTCGGACACAAACTAGATACGAAATGCAGATTTCATCTTCGCCAAAAGTTTCCTGGTTGAGCTTCATTGGACGACAAGCCAAAACTATTTTTGGACTATTTCGAGGACTCTTGTTGCGACAATATATTTGGGTAATTAATGGCCGGACATTCTAATTCGAGTGCTCTGGCCCCTTTTGTTTCTCAAGAAATCGGCGCCCCATTTTTTGTTTGGGGGGTATGGGGATTAACTCTTGCCGTTGCCACTTCGTTCACCATAAACTTTGGAACAAATCTTCCTATTTGGGATGATTGGGCTTACGTGTTTCCGCTGAAATATTCTCTCAGTATTTCGTGGCTATGGGCATTGCACAACGAACATCGCCTGCCATTACCGAAATTATTGAATTTTGCGTTGTTGAAAGTAACTGGAATTGATTTTCGAGCTGGAATGTTTTTTAACGTTTTTGGTTTGAGCTTTCTAGCCTTTTTTCTGATTCGTAAGGCTCGAAATCTGCGTGGTTGGATTGCTTATACCGATGCGTTCTTGCCATTGGCCCTCGTTAGTTTAAGTCAATACCCAATTTTTCTATGGAGTTTCCAAGTTCAATTTGGCCTCTTCGCAATTCTGTTGGGAATCTTTTTGGGAATCATTGTTTCCGAGCCAAACCATTTGGACTTTCATGCATTTCCTGCTGGGATTTGCCTTATTTTACTGCCATTATGTGGAATGATGGGGGTAGGAGTGGTTCCCGCTTTGGGAGGCTGGTTGGGGTACCGAGCATTTCTGTACTTGCGTTCTGAAGCCAAAAACGACAAACTGAAAGGCCTTGTTATCATAATTGTGGTGGCCGCGGCTTATCTACTTACCGGCCTCATTTTTGTCGGATGGACAACGGATCTTTTTTCCGATTATAGCAATACGATTCCTTCAGCTATAATCAACGGACTTCAGTTTCTAACGGTCGGATTCGGAGAGTCTGGGGAGTATTACTGGCCGCTATCCGGGTTGTTGCTGTTTGTTCTAATAATCGCAAGCTTATTTGTCTTGGGATGGGTAGGATGGAGCCAAATCGGAAACCGAACGCGTGCATTAGGGCTGCTCTTCTATTTGGGAGCGATGTCGTCACTTGCTTTGGGAATGGGGTGGGGCAGGGCTGGTTCCCTGTTTGATGCGCGCTATGTTACACTGGCTATTCCAACGATGTGCGCCATCTATTTCATATGGATCCTTGCACCGACGCCATTTGGAAAGTTAATTCAAATCGCTCTATTCTCGACATTTTGCCTTTTCTTTTTGGTTGAATGCCGCCAAGCGCTTGCCGCTGCTCGAGCGATCAAGAAAAATGCAAATTCTTTTTGCAACGACCTTACGAATGGCATCCCACCGTCTCTCTTGGCCAAAAAATATGGCCGATTTCTCCTACCCTGGGAAGAAGTAGAAAGCGTTGTTCACCACATGCGCGATTTAAAAACGTCGGGATTTGGACCATTTCAAGAAATGATTGATGATCATTCCGCCCAGGAAGTTCCTCTTTCTCTGGTCCCAACTTCGACACACGAGATTCATTGGAACAATGGGTTTGCCTTCGGCTGGGGCCCACAATCTTCGATAACCTTCAGTATGAAAAAACCGCAATTTGCTTATGCTGTTAGTCTGGGAATAACGTACTCCGATATAAGTCTCGCGGCTCCTTCATGCCATTTTCAATTGTTTTGGAAGAAGCCCGCCCAAACTGATTTCCCGAATACCGACCAATCCGCTAATTTGGTTTTGGAGCATATCCGGAAACCGGACTATTTTTCTAGGTATTTTTTCAAACCAGGAAGGCAGACAGTAACGATTTGGGTTGCCGACACTATTGATCAATTGCGCATGCATCCAAGTGATAAGGCATTCATAGCAAAGATCGAAGAAATCGTTGTAATGGTACCAAACAGGGAAACGGACAAAGAATCGAATTGACTAGATTTGATGCCTGGAAGCAACCGTCGTAGCCGCCGTGGAAATCAAAAAACTCTTGCTAATTTCCGGTGAATTTCCCCCAACTAAAACCGGGGATGCCAATCATGCTTACTACACCGCGCTCAATCTGGCTCAGCGCGGGATTGAAGTACATGTTTTGACCTCGGCAGTAAAGGGAGCGCTGCGCCATCCGAACTTTCAGGTGCACCCGATAATGCACGGCTGGTCATGGCGGAGGCTGCCTCGATTTCGACGAATCGTGAAACGACTGGCACCGGATGCAATCCTGGAAATCTACGTGGGCCGAATGTACGGCTATCGGTCAATGATGACCTTTGCGCCGACCATTGCGAAACGGATTCTTCCTTCCGTGCGATTCGTAACGCAATTTGAATGGATCGGTGACCACGAGTTCTGGAAAAAAACCTTAACCGAAAGAATAGTTCGAAAGGCTATGGTTCGCTCAATGGGTACCGGGATTGATTATTATTACGGCACGCTAGTCCGTGACAGCGATCATATAATCGTATTAAGTGATTCGCATCGGGAAAGGTTGATCCAAGAGATAGCTCTGGCCAAAGAAAAGACATCCCTGATTCCGCCTGCTCCTCTCATGACACTGGTTCCGGAAATCGAGAACGAGAGAGAGCGAGGCCGAGCTATGTTAGGGGTGAAACCAGAGGAATTTCTGTTTGTCAACTATGGTTACATCCTCCCTGCCAAAGGGTTGGAAACCTTATTCCAGGCATTGCAGAGAATTTCCAACAGGCGACCGGAAGTCCGGTTAGCCTTCATTGGGGGAAATGGAGACAGCAGTTTACTCTCCGGGGCAAACGGGATTACCGAAAAAGCAAGCCGGTATGCAGACGATATCCGAAAAATGCCCGCAAGACTCGGGATCGCAGACCGTGTGCTTTGGGCCGGCCCGTTTCCAACTGGGGATGATCGTGCCAGCTTTTTAGTGCACGCGGGGGATGCCGGGATTTTACCATTCGATGACGGAGTATTCCTCAACCGAAGTTCGTTTGTGGCGGTTGCAGCTCACGGCTTGCCGATTATCACTACACGAGGCGAAACTCTGGAGCGCCAATTTTTGGATCAGGAGAACGTTTATCTTTGTCCGCCTCAGAATGTGGAAGCCCTTGCATCGGCCATGGAAGAAGTAGTCGCGCGTGCCGACCTCCGATCCCGGTTGTCCCGGGGAATACAGATCCTGTCCGAGCAGTGGTTTTCATGGGATAAGGTAATTGAACGAACGTTAAATGCATTTGCCAAGACCCGGGAGACTTAGGATTATTTTCGTTTTCATAGACTGCTAACATGGACAGCAATCCACTTGTTTCGGTAATTATGATTTTCTTGAATGCACAATCGTACATTCAAGAAGCTATTGAAAGCATATTTAGCCAAAGATATGTAAACTGGGAACTATTGCTCATCGACGACGGATCCACGGACGAGAGCACGCAAATCGCCAAATCCTATTCGGCAAAACATCCGGACAAGATCCGCTATTTTGAACATCTGGGGCATCAAAACCGTGGCATGAGCACCTCGCGAAATGTCGGCATTAGCCATTCCCGCGGAACCTACGTAGCTTTTCTGGATGCGGATGATATTTGGCTTCCAGAAAAATTGGAGCGGCAAATAGCCATCATGCAAAAGCATCCAGAAATTGAATTCATTATCAATCCTGCCCTTTACTGGAACCTAAACGGAACGAAAGAGCCTCAGCGCATGACTCTAGTGGAAGGACAATTACCACCCGGCGCGTGGATTCCCAAGATTCTACAAGATGGAGATAACGCCGCGTGCCCGAGCTCGATCATGGCTCAACGGGCGGCCTTGGTCCAAGTAGGAGGATTTGAAAACTGGGCACCGAACTTGGTGGAAGATCAGGTGATGTGGTTGAAAGTAAGCCTCGAAGATTTATCACTTTATTTTGACCCCACATGCCTAAATGTCTACCGAATTCATGCCTCTTCTTGCTGCATGGCCGCTTCCTCCGGAAGAAAATTAGAATCGCACATAAAGCTATATTCCTGGCTCATCGGATGCTTGAAGAAAAACACAAAATTCCGAAATCGGTTTGGCCAATACTTGTCAATCGCTGAATTAAAGCTTTGGGAAATCCTAATCGAACGGGCGTCCCAATTGGCCCGCGGAAACGGCTCATATACTCCGCTCAATCGTCTGGCGCGCTTTCGTGCCAACTGGAATCTCATTCAGTTGTGTAAGAGCTACCCAGGGTCCAAAATTTCGGGCCTTTTGCTTCTTCAAGCTTTCTCCGGAAGTATTGCGGAGCGGCTGAAAAACTGGATCATTCCAGTGCCACCAGAATGGACATAGCGCATTTATCTCTATTGAATGAGACTTTTATTAATCTCGGCTGATTATCCGCCAATTCGGTCCGGGGAGTCAAGCCACGCGTACTACCTCAGCGTGAATCTTGCACGGAAAGGAAACGAAGTTACTGTTCTCACTTCCGCCATCGAAGGAGTGGCCAGGCCGGCCGAAATCGATGTTCAAGCAATTATGAAAGGGTGGAAGTGGAAAGAATTGCCCCGCTTGGCCCTCGCGATCAGGCAAATCAAACCGGATGGAGTGCTACTCATTTTTTTTTCAACAATGTATGAAGCGCATCCCATGATGACCTTTGCGGCCAATATCGCGAAGGCGGTCGTACCGCGCGTTTCGTTTGTTACGCAAATTGAGCATATTTGCGAACACTGGAAGGGAAGCTGGACCACCCGAATAGTTCGAAAAGGCATTCAAAAGTGGGTAGGCGGGCAAGGTGTCGATTACCAGTATGGAACGTTATTGAGAGATAGCGACCGTATAATAATTCTCAGTGAAGCGCATAGACCTCTCTTACGAGTTGCGAAGGGATTCAGCGATGCAAAAACTACACTAGTTCCACCTCCCCCCATAATGGCCATGGCTCCAGATGCCGATGGAACTGGACGAATCAGAGTAAGGGATCAGCTCAGCATCGCTCAAACTGATATTGTCCTTCTTTATTACGGTTTAATCTATCAGGGTAAAGGATTGGAAACCCTACTGGAAGCCGTTTCTAAGGTTGCTCAAGCCAGGCCAAACCTGCGCCTGGTTGTTGTAGGCGGATATATTCAGCGTCTATTTCATTCACAAGAGAATTGTGATAGCCGCAGCTACGAACAGGAAATGGTAGCACTCACACGGCGTCTTGGAATTGAAAAGGCAGTTATTTGGTCGGGTTTTTGTGACCCACAAAAGGAGCAAGCCAGTCTATTATTCCGGGGGGCGGATATTTGTGTTTTACCCTTTGATGACGGCCTGCACCTCAACAATAGTTCCTATGCCGCGGCAGCATGCCACTGCCTTCCGATAATATCGACGATCGACCGCCGCCCGCCACCATATGGAACCGAACAGGAATTCGTTCACAAAAAGAACGTGTACCTTTGCGAAGCAAGAAATGCTTTATCATTGGCCGAAGCAATTCACACGTTGATTGAACAGGAGAATCTAAGGGAGACGCTACGACAAGGTGCGTCTGTCATGGCTGAAACCCGGTTTTCTTGGGAAAAGGCGACGGAATTAACACTGGCTGCTTTGGCTCAAGAATAGGTCCGAATATGCTAAGGGCGATTATTAAAAAGGCGGTTAAGATTTTTTTACCCGATAGAATCCATCGGTTCCTTCGCGAACCGCCGGCAAACCACAGTCAAAAGAGCTCTACTTGGCCTCCGTTCGGTTGGGTAGATTTTGGCAACCTGCGCCAGATAAAACCCGTAAGTGCTGTTTGGGGGTTTGATCGAGGCCAACCGATCGACCGCTATTATGTTGAAAATTTTCTGGCGAGACATGCCGAAGCTATTCGGGGGCGGGTTCTCGAAGTCGGCGACGATTCATATGCCCGACGATTTGGCGGCGACCGCATCTCAGTCTGCGATGTTCTTCACGTCCAGGAAGGAAATCCCAGGGCTACCATTGTCGGTGACCTGACCCATGCCGAAAATATTCCTTCGGATACTTTTGATTGCTTTATATTGACCCAAACTCTCCATTTGATTTATGATGTTGGGCAAGCACTTAAATCGATTTATCGCATTTTGAAGCCTGGCGGGGTGTTGCTGTTAACCTGTCCGGGTATTACCCGAATCAGTCAGGATGAATGGGCCGGCTCCTGGTACTGGGGTTTCACATCCAATTCCATTCAAAGACTTACGAATGAGTATTTTCCTGCAGATCACGTGATCGTAGAAGCTCACGGCAATGTATTGGCCGCCGTTTCGTTCTTGTACGGCCTAGCGGCTGAGGAACTGGATCGGAAAGAACTCGATTATCGCGATCCGGATTTTGAAGTTATCTTGACTATCAAAGCCATAAAACCAAAGCAAGGGCGCGCATTACCGGTGGTGTCAAAATGATGCGCGGTCTGACCAAGTTAAAACGCGCGGGAAATTGGGTCAAAAGACGGTTCTTACCTAAATGCCTGATCCTCTTATATCATCGCATTGCCGAACAATCTAATGATCCGTGGAATTTGTGCGTTTCTCCACAACATTTCCAGGAACACCTGGAGGTTCTGAAAAATCATTTTCCGACTCTTTCACTGACGCGGCTAACTCGGGTGATCCGGGATGGGCATATGAAAGAAGGCGTTAGCATTACGTTCGATGATGGCTACTCCGACAATCTGCGTGAAGCCAAACCATTGTTAGAGCGTTTTGACGTACCGGCGATGGTGTTCGTCACGTCCGGGTACACGGGAAAAAATCGGGAATTCTGGTGGGATGAATTGGAAGGAATAGTTATGAAATCCGCCCCCTTACCGAATAGTCTTCTTTTACGAATAAATGATGAAACCTATACTTTTGGTCCTGTAGAGTTGACATTACATCAAGAGACCGCTCCTGGATTCGTGTATTGCGGATCCATCGAAGACTCGGCAACCGGGAAAGGGCGTGTTGAGTTTTATCGTAAGCTGTGCGAAATTCTCCGGCTGCTACCTGAGGAATGCCAAAAAGAACAGTTGGATAGTATTGCAACTTGGGCATGTTCTCACAGAAATCCGCGAAACGCTAACCTTCCCCTTACTGGGGAAGAGATTACTCGATTGGTTTCAAGTGGACTCATTGACGTGGGTGCTCATACTGTTACCCATCCGGTGTTGGGAACCAGTTGTGTGGCAACCCAACAAGCGGAGATTCAAACTTCCAAAATCGAACTTGAAGCACTGTTGGGCCGGCCTGTGCAGCATTTCGCTTATCCGTATGGCGGCCCTGCGCATGTTACGAAGCAGACCGTTTATCTCGTGCGTCAGGCCGGATTTTTGTCCGCTTGCACTACAAATTCGGCATTGGTGACCGCCAATACCGACGTATACGAGTTGCCGCGGTTGTATGTTTTGAATTGGAACGGTGAACAGTTTGCGCGAGAACTGTGGAGTTGGTTCTGACATGAGTCGGATTCCTCTGATAAGTGTCGTGGTTCCCGCATTTAACTCCGCCCGGTATCTGCCGCGTGCCCTGAACAGCCTTTTTGAACAGTCCTATTCGCCTCTGGAAATAATCGTTGTTGATGATGGATCCACCGATGACACCGTACGATGCCTCGAGCCATTCCGAGATCGGATTCGTTATATCTATCAGGCTAATCGAGGACTGCCCGGAGCTCGTAACACAGGCATCTGCAATTCCCAAGGAGATTTCGTCGGTTTCTTGGACGCAGATGATTGGTGGTCTCCGGACAAATTGGCCCTTCAGGCTCCGTTGCTAATCGACAACGAACGTGTCGGAATGGTTCATTCCGATTTTCGGTATTTTACCGAAGACACCGGACAATATTCTCCCAGCGAAGGAAAAGGCGACGAATTAGTGGGGGACTGCTACCAGCGTTTATTTGAAAGAAACTGGATCAATGTATGTACGGCCCTGGTCCGAAAGGAGTGTTTTGAAAAGGCGGGCCTATTTGACGAAACAATCATCGGGGGATTGGAGGATTATGATTTATGGCTTCGGGTCAGCCGGCAATATGAATTTGCTTTTGTCCCGAAACCCTTAGCGGTCTACTTTCGTCATAGCACAAACATGAGTTCCAATCGCCTGCGTATGGCCCTTGCCGGACTTCGGGTTGCGGAAAAGGCCCTCGTTGCCGACCCATTGTTGTGGGAACGAGTTGGAAAGCGGGAAGTGAACATGAAGTTCTTTCACTTATCGTATCAGGCGGGTTGTCACTATTTGGAGTGCGGGGATATTCATCAGGGTAGGCGATATCTGGAACGTTCCCTGGAATTTTTTCCAGGGACCTACCCGACCCGGGAGGAATATTTTGATGTCGCGTATGCGTATTATGAGCGAGGCCTATTTCGGGAAGCCAACCGCAACTTCGGAAAGGCGCTTCAAGTTCGTTTGCTCAGTCCCTATGTCTGGGCATTTTGGTTTGTTACCTTTCTCCCAGCTTCGTTTGTCCGAAAATTGCGGCGGATGAAACAACAAATTGGTCCGGCGAAAAACGAGGCCGGGGAGCGATGATACTTTCATGAGCCTCACATCGGTTTCTCCGGTTTCGGTTGTTATTCCAACGTACAACAGTTCGCGATTTATCCAGGCAACATTGGAGTCGGTATTTGCCCAGCGATTACCTCCGCGAGAAATAATTGTTGTGGACGATGCTTCGCTCGACGATACTGCCGAAAAGGTTGAGTCAACCGCAAGGTCTGCACCTATTCCCATCCGGTTGATTCATGAATCGGAGAATTACGGAAGCCCGTCCCGGCCGTTAAATGTGGGAATCACTCTGGCTCAAGGAAGGTTCATCTCCACACTGGATCACGATGATAAAATGCTTCCGTGCAAAATACAGCGCGAAGTGGAATGTTTGAGTCGGTATGATAACCTTGGCCTGGTGTTTGGAAGAATCGCGCAAGATCAACACGAAAATGGTCCATTAGGTAAACGACTAAAATCGAAAATACGTTTGAAGTATTTGGTCCTGGAAAAACCGACCTATCAATTACCGTCGCGCGAAGCTTACAATGGTCTGGTTCACGGAAACTATACGTTTACCTGCAGCAATATAACTTTTCCGAAAAAAGTTTGGCAGGAATGCGGAGGATTTGACGAGAATCTCACCTCGGCCTGTGACTACGGTTTTATTCAACGTGTAGCCCGACATTATGATCTTGGATTCATTGATGAGGCACTGATTCATTGGCATCATTGCGGAGACAGTCTCTACAAACAATCCAGACAACTCGTTCGCTGTTTGGATCTTATCCGAATTTACTCTCAATTTACAACCAGCGAATTACGACCGGAGACGCGGCGATTACTGGCAAAACTCCTTTGCGACGAATATCTCAGTGCCGGTTATTATTTGCGAGAAGAAGGAAATTACGGCGGATCTCTGAAGCATTACATTTGTAGCATTCAACGAGGAAAGTGGAACTGGCAGGCGATATTCGGATTGGCAAAACTCATTCCGCACCGGGTTATGAGGTCGGGGCAACGTGCCTCGACTAATCCGACAGAATAAGGACGTGCATCCATAAATGAATTTCGCTCCGGGACATCGGAAATTGTAATTCTAGCCTTTACACAATCCATTGATGAAACGACCGCGCATTGGCCTGTGTGATTTGAACGAACATTTTAGCGGGTTGACCCGGTACTGTTCATCTCTCCTGTCCAATATCGATTTCGAAGAATTCGATGTGTGCGTTTACTGCCGGCCAAACGGGCCCTACCTGGCCAAACCCGGAATTCATTTGATCTATCAACCAACTACCAGTACCCCCGAAAACGAATTTCCATTTGCTGGGCCGAAAGCCAACAGAATTAGATGGAAAGTTGCTGTTCGCAATATTTGGAGGAAATGGTCACCGGAAGCTCTTCGTTTATGGGTGGGCTTCGGACGTGAGAGTTTTGAGTTAGCCAGAACATTTAGGCAGAGGCCGGTTGATTTGCTGCACGTGCAAACGGTTAACTGCGATGAAGCCGTTGTGGGTGCCTGGTGGGCGAGGACTCCGCGCATTTTAAGCACCTGGCACATTGACTCCACGCAAAGCAATCGAAAGGAATGGATTTTGGAACTCTTGACGCACCATTGCCTGGATCGGGCAATTGCGGTGAGTCAGGCCACCAAAACCGATTGGGTCAAGCGCTGCCGTGTTCGTCCGGACCGCGTCACCGTGATTCCCAATGCGGTGGATCCAAACCGGTACAAGCGACAATGGAGCCGCATCGAGGCCCGCAACCATTTGGGACTTGCCGGAGAAAACTGGCTGGTGCTGGCCGGCATAGGCCGACTGGCGATCCAAAAAGGATTTGAATATTTACTGCAAGCTGTAGCCCAGTTGACCGGTGAATATCCAAGGCTCCACTTGGTCCTTGCAGGCGATGGGCCGTTGCGGGAAACCTTAACCAAGCAGGCATCCGATTTGGGAATCAGCGAAGAGGTGCATTTCATTGGATTCTGCTCAGATGTCCAACCCGTTCTGGACGCCGCCGATATTTTTGTCCTGCCGTCGTTATGGGAGGCATTACCCTATTCTCTGTTGGAGGCAATGGCCGCGAGCTTGCCTGTCGTAGGGACCAGGGTGGCAGGGGTCCCGGAGGTTATTCTACACCAGGTAACCGGCTTCTTGGTACCGTCGCAAGACGGCCACGCACTGGCTGCCGCCCTCCGGCCGCTGCTGAATTCCCCTGAACTTCGAAGCCGCATGGGGCACGCTGCTCGCGATCGGGTAGTTCGCCATTTTAATGAAAAGGATACTATTCAGCAGACTTTGCGGATTTACCGGGATCTGCTCAAGGATTTTCGGAAAGCATAAAGTTCCGAGCGAGTATTCGATGAAGGAAAGCCAGACAGTCAGCACGATTATCCCTGCGTACAATGCTGCAAAAACCATTGGGCGTGCAGTAGAAAGCGTTTTGGCGCAGACGTATCACCCCGCGGAGATACTCGTTATCGACGACGGTAGTCCTGATGAACTGGCAATGGCGTTGGTGCCGTATCAACATCGGATTCGCCTAATTCAGAAATCGAACGGGGGTGCCGCGAGCGCCCGAAATGTCGGAATTGATAACGCCCGCGGCGATTTAATCGCATTTCTCGATGCCGATGACTACTGGGAGCCCCGCAAATTGGAACTGCAAGTGGAAATCTTCCGAAGCCATCCTGAGGTTGGGCTGGTGGCTACCCGATTTTTTGAACAGCTTCCAGCAGCGAAACGTGTTGAAGTCGTTGATGGGATGGACGCAGACCATCTTGATCGGGTTTTGCGGGCGGCTGGGTCGGAAGCTTTCGCGCTGGCCATTCAAGCATGGACCGGGACGATAATGGTCCGGCGTAGCGTTCTCGGGAATCATCGTTTTGTTTCTGGTTTGGAGCCGGCTGAGGACCGGGATCTTTGGGTACGGTTGATTGCGTCCAATCCGGTATATTTTCTTTCGGCCCGCCTGGCGACGGCTGTGTTAAAACCAGATTCCCTGTCCCGATCCAACTTGGATGTGGATTGTAGCAACATGCTCAAGGTCGCACGTCGCTACCGAGACCTATTGGGAAGGTGCGGACTAAGATGTTGGGAAGCCCATATTTTTAAGCGTTGGGCAGGTAACCATTTGGTGCAGGGAAGACCAAGATCCGCACTTCCCTATGCCTGGCGCCGACTGCAACTTCAACCCTTTTCTCCGGAAGCCTGGTGGATCGTCTTGAAAAGTATTGTTTTGGGACTCGGGGAACAAATTCCCAGCCGCAAATGTTATCGTCTACTCGGAAAAACTGCGAACGGGGATCGATGACCAAAAACGGCAAATTGAATTCCAGGATCCGAGTGGCCCACGTAAGTCTAAACCTCAATGTTGGCGGAGCGGAGAAACTGTTGGTCGAGTTTGCCCGCTTCGCAAACCGGGATCGATTTAAGCTCCACTTTTTTTCTCTGGGTTGCCGTGGAATTCTCGCCGACGAAGTCGAGGCCGAGGGTTGGCCGGTCGTCGCAATGGACGAACCGGAGGGAGTCCGCACCGGTTTGATTTTTCGGCTTGGTGCTTTGTTTCGGCGTTGGAGAATTGACGTAGCACACAGTCACAATACGAAACCGTTGTTATATGCCGCACCCGGCGCATGGTTGGCCGCGGTTCCCGCTATCATCCATACACGTCACGGACGAGGCGTTCATTCCAGCAACCGGGAAACTTCCGCCTTTCGTATGGCAACTCGCCTTGTGGACCGAGTGGTTTGCGTTTCTCAAGATAGTGCCCGCTTGTCGGCAACAGAAGGAGTGGCGGCAAGCAAAATCTGCACAATTTGGAACGGCATCGATGTAAGTCGGTTTGACTACACGGGGCCGAAAGCCGATGGGCCAGTCGTCTTTGTCGGCCGTCTGAACCCGGTAAAGGATCTGGAGACCTTAATGCGGGCAGCGGCAATCGTGGCCAGGCATTGTCCCTCATTCCATTTGGAAATCGCCGGTGAAGGAGAGTGTCTGCCGGATTTGATGAACCTTGCGCGGGATCTGTGTCTGGAAAATCGGGTGCAGTTCTTAGGAGAAGTTCGCAACATCCCGGACGTGCTGGCCCGGGCCAGCCTTCTTGTCCTTTCGTCAATTTCCGAAGGAATCTCGTTAACATTGCTGGAAGCAATGGGACGAGGACTCCCCGTGGCGGCCACTCGCGTTGGCGGGAATTCGGAAGTAGTGGTCGATGGGGAGAACGGGCTCCTCGCGCCCGCCAAGGATCCCTCGCAATTGGCCAAAGCCATAATTGAAATCCTAAGAAACTTTGAGCGGTCGCGTGAAATGGGCCGGAAAGGCCGTGACCGGGTTCTGAAACATTTTCAGATTTCCCGAATGGTAGCGGACTACGAAGCGCTATACGAGGAAGTTTTGCAAGGCTGAGGTGTTCATGCGACTGCTCTTCATTTCTAACGTTTTCCCGAATCCCTTTCAAACAACAAAAGGTGTTTTCAATCGTAAACTCGTTCAAGCCATTGCTGCGGACCATGAAATTGAGGTAATTTCGCCAATCTCTTGGGTTGATGAGTGCATGGCCAAACGCCGGGGCAGTCGGGCTCTGAGTTCGCACCGCCTAGAAACCGTGGAGAGGGTGACAGTTTATTATCCCCGTTACTATTATCCGCCCAAAATCATGCGTCAGCGCTATGGCTGGTTTTTGTGGCGATCGCTGCAAAAAACCATCCGGCAGGTAATTACGTCCCATCGACCTCATTGCGTATTAGGATACTGGGTTCATCCCGATGGCGAAGTTGCGGTTCGTACCGCGCGGCTGGCGGGCGTTCCGGCCATCGTAATGGTCGGTGGCTCGGATGTTTTGCTCTTGACTCAAAATCGGAACCGGCATCGGTGTATTGTGCAGGTTCTTCAAGATGCTGATGCGATCGTGACGGTTAGCCGGGATTTGAAATCTCAGTTGGTCAACTTCGGCATTCCTGGGGAGAAAATCTATGTCGTATACCGCGGGATCGACGTCGATCAGTTCTTCCCGGGAAGCCGTATCGAAGCCCGGAAAAGGCTCAACCTTTCCGACAAACGGCGATTGTTGCTCTGGGTCGGCCGAATGGTTCCTGTAAAAGGGCTGGACGTTTTGATCGAAGCCTGCGGTCATTTGCAAGACCGAGGAGAGGATTATCATTTGGCCTTGATCGGCAATGGACCTCTCCAGTCCAAACTGGAAGCGGATATCCAAGCTCGGCGTCTCGTGAGCAAGGTGAGCATTGTTGGAAACGTAGATCATGACCGGCTGCCCGATTGGTACCGCGCTGCGGATTTGACGGTGTTGCCCAGCCGCTCGGAGGGAGTTCCAAATGTCTTGCGCGAATCCCTCGCCTGTGGGACCCCCTTTGTCGCAAGCCGAGTCGGAGGCATCCCGGAAATCGCAGAATATCCCGATCTCCAATTGGTTCCTCCGGAAGACGGCGTTGCCCTGGCCGATGGCATTCTTCGCAGTCTAAACAGCGAAAGACAAACAGGACTCTTTGTGGAAAAACCGGCAAGTTGGCAGAAATCCGCCGAGGGTCTGATTCGAATAGTCCAGACCCTGGTCAACGAAAAAGATCCAGGACGGCGCGACAAAATACATAACGCTGCTAATCAATCCAATGGAGTGGATAAAAGTCTATTTGTGCCCAATCGGTTTCGCCAGATGGTGCGAAAAGTCCTGGCCGCCACATTCCCCCGGCGAATGATACTGGTTAGGGGACCAACTAACAGTAAAGTCGTTTGTCTGACATTTGATGACGGTCCTCATCCAGAGTATACAGCCCGTGTATTGGATGCTCTGAAAGAGCAAAAGGTAACTGCCACGTTTTTTGTCGTCGGCCAAAATGCCGAGAAGTATCCGGATTTGGTCAAACGAATGGCGGATGAAGGCCATCTCATCGGACATCACTCTTTTTCTCACACGGAACCCGGGAAAACCTCAGCGCGGGAATTACTGGAGGAAATACAGCGCACCCGAGACCTTCTCAGGCGCATTGTGGGATGCGACTCGTATTGGTTTCGACCGCCACACGGCAAATTGACAGTCAAAAAATTATGGGGACTCTGCCAGACTCGACAGACGGTTGTGCTGTGGAACGCTGATCCAAAGGACTATGCCAGATCGCAATCCGAAGAGGTTTGGAAATGGTTTCAAGACCATCCATTACAGGGTGGAGACGTGGTTTTAATGCACGACAATTGTCCCCACGCAGCTCGAATTCTACCAGCCCTGGTGACCACAGGAAGGGAACGCGGCTTATCTTTCGAAACGGTTGATAAGTGCATTAAATGACCGAAACCATCCTTTTTTTTGGAAACGACTGGTTTGCGGAAAATCGCACTTCCAGCCATCAAATTGCCCGGTACTTGGCCAAACGGTATCGCGTTTACTACATCGAATGTCCCGGCCTTCGAGCACCGAAGGGTTCCGGAAGAGACCTCTGGAAGACGTGGCATAAACTGAAACGCTTTCTTAAAGGGGCTCAGGCAGTGCCGGAAGGACTGAAAGTTCGCACTGTCATACAAATTCCCTTGCATCGATTTGCCTTGGTCCGGTGGGTCAATCGCATCCTGATTCTGCTGACGTTGCGCTGGTTCATGTGGCGAGAAAGTATCTGGCGGCCGACTCTTTGGTTTATGGTTCCCCACCTTGAGATGGTGATCGGCAAGCTGGGGGAAAAACTATCAGTTTACTATTGCATAGACGATTATGCCGCCTTGCCCGATGTCAATCCGGAAGCAGTGCAAATGATGGACGAAGCAACAACGCGGAAAGCTCAACTCGTGTTTGTGGCGTCCGAGACTTTGCTGGAAGCCAAACGTCAGTTGAACCCGGACACGCATTCCAGCCCCCATGGGGTAGATTTTCATCATTTCGCCCAAGTCCAAGGAAATCACTTGCCGCTCCCGGAAGATGTCGCCAAACTGACAGGGCCGGTTATCGGTTTTTTTGGCTTAATAGAACGTTGGATTGCTTTGGATCTGGTTGATTACTTGGCCGAACAACGGCCACATTGGCATTTCGTAATGATCGGCCGAATCGCGGTTCCCGAATCGTCGCTTCCGCGCCGGCCGAACATCCATTTTTTGGGAAAACGGCCTTACGAGAGTTTGCCAGCCTATGGGAAAAGATTTGACGTGGCCATAATTCCGTATCATCTTACCAGGCAAGTCATCCATGCCAATCCCATCAAGCTTCGTGAATATTTGGCAATGGGCAAGCCAATAGTTTCGGTCAGCACGCCGGAAATTGATAAGTATGCGGATGTGGTCGCCATCGCGCATACCAAGGAGCAATACTTGGCTATGGTGGAGCAGGCGCTTGCTTGCCCCTTGTCCCCAGAGGACATTCATCGAAGAATGAATCGGGTATCTGCAGAAAGTTGGGATGCCCGCATGCAGAAGGTTTTGGAAAAAGTCCAACAAAAAAATGCTTGGTCGATTCCAAAGAACATAGAAAAACTAAGAAAATAGAGGATCATGAAAACGAGTGTTATATTGCGCCGTGCCGAGCGAGGGGAATTGCTGTCCACGGTTCGAGAATTGTTCGAAGGATGCCGGTGGCGGGAATTAATTCCGGCGGGAGCCAAGGTTGTCCTTAAACCCAACCTGTGCACAGAACGGCCGGAGCAAATTCATACCGCAAATACCTCGCTTAGCGTTTTGCGCGCCGTTTGCCAGGTGTTGCAAGATCGGACTTCCCACATTATCATTGTCGAATCTGATGGAGCGCGTTATTCAGCTGAGGCAGCCTTCGAAAACAATGGCGTATACAAGCTGGCTGCGGAATTGGGGCTCCATATCCAGAATCTTTCCAAAGACCGGTTGGTTGATTTCCCCGATCCCCGGCTAAAAGGTTTTGGAATGGCTCGAACTTGGCTTGATGCAGATGCTTTTATAACCCTGCCGGTTATGAAAACTCATGCCACTACCGTCTTTACCGGTGCATTGAAGAATCAATGGGGTTGCATTCCCAGGTATGACCGGATTCTCCTTCACAAGTATTTACACGAGCTCATTGGGGAAATTAATAAATTGCGGCCGATCACGCTTGCTCTGATGGACGGAATGGTGGGCATGCAAGGCAGAGGGCCGATTAATGGATATCCCATCAATCTGAATGTTCTGTTGGCCAGCCGAGACCCAGTGGCACTGGATGCCACCGCCATGCGATTAATCGGCCTGGAACCTGCTAAGTCCAAGCACATTGTCCATGCGCAGGAGTTGGGGCTGGGAACCATGGTCGCCGAAAACATTCAAATTGACGGTCGATTTGCGGAGCTATACCGGAAAGTCGAACCCGCAGCCGAAGATTGGGCAATCAAGTTGCTTAACCAAGTGGCTAGGTCGCAAATTCTAACGAGATATTTACTGCTCAACGAAACAGTTTTTTATCCGGTTCGCATGGCAGTTACCGTTATTCGACGACTTCTCGGCCGACCGCGCCAAAGCGATTTTGCTACTTGATCGATTTCGCTTAGTTCACAAAAAAATAAACATAATGTAAACTATGCAGAACGTGTTGGCGGCGAGGCGATAGTTAAGTACCGTTTCCTCCCGGCTGCACACTAAACAAACTCTTGACCGAAACTACTACCAGCTTTGGACTTGTAATCTTTGTGTTCGCTTTCTAAGGCGTCTTTCGCCGGCGCTTCATTTACTCCCCACCATCAAAGGTTCTTTGGTCAGACTCCGAGACGATCCTTGACAGGTCAAACCACCTTCCAGGAACGTGATCTAAACTTGTTACGTGAGATTGTTAGAAAAACCAAGGAAATCATGACCTAATTCTGCTCGCGCCGGGGCAATTGCACTAGTCCAGGAAAATAATCAGGATAAATTCATCGATGGATCTCCTCCAAATTACGATGGCAATCGTGTTTTGGGCATTTTTCGGGCTGTTGTTCTACAGCTACATCGTTTTCTCAGTGTTGATTTGGTTATTGGCAAAATGGTTTGGCCGGCAAAACGGCCAACCGCAAATCTCCTCGAATCCACCCTCCATTTCTCTTCTCATTGCGGCCTATAACGAAGAGGCGGTGATTGAGAAACGCATTCAAAATGCCCTGGCCATGGATTATCCTCCCGACAAGCTGGAAATTGTGGTGGCGTCGGACGGGAGTTCGGACGCCACATCGGACATTGTGCGAAATTATGCGGGTCGCGGTGTGAAGCTGTTGGATTTTTCTGATCGGCGCGGCAAGGCAGCGGTGCTCAATTCCGCCATTGGGGAACTCAATGGAGCCATCGTTCTACTCTCCGATGCCAACACGCTGATCGACCCCTGTGCGGCGCAAAAGCTCGTCCGCTGGTTTCAAGATCCAAAAGTCGGCATGGTTTGCGGACGCCTGGTCCTCACCGATTCGCACACCGGCAAGAATACCGATGGCCTTTATTGGCAATACGAGACCTTTTTGAAGCAGTGCGAAGGCCGACTAGGGGCTCTCTTGGGAGCCAACGGCGCCATTTACGCCATTCGCAAAGAATTGTACTCGCCGATTCCGAATGATACGATCATTGATGATTTTGTCATTCCGTTGTTGGCGAAGCTTCGGACTGACCGGGCCATTGTGTATGAATGCGAAGCGGTCGCGCGCGAAGAAACCGCGCCGGACTTGCGCTCGGAATTTCGGCGACGGTCCCGTATCGGCGCCGGGGGATTTCAGAGCATCGGCGTCCTGTGGAACTTGCTACATCCCCGCCACGGATGGGTTGCGTTTACCTATTTATCGCACAAAATCTTGCGCTGGCTCGGTCCGTTCTTCATGATCGGCATGCTCATAAGCAGTGTTATCTTGATGGATATGCCCTTGTATCGCTGGCTGCTGTTGGGCCAGATTGGATTCTACGGCATTTCCATCGCCGGACATTTCGTGCCTACACGGATCAAGCCATTGAGGCTCGTGCGCTTGATCACCTTGTTCACCGGGATGAACCTAGCCCTGTTGGTGGGCTTTTGGCGCTGGATGCGGGGCAGTCAAAAAGCAGCATGGAGTCGAACGGCGCGGTTCGCGGAAGCTGCCGGAGTTAACGGGACGATGCGATGACGCTGATGACCCTTCTGTTTGTCTTCCTGGGATTTCTTGCTGTCGGCAGTCTGGGGATTCTTTATTGGCAAATTCACCGGCGCAGCCTGGACCGGTGGCTGACGTCCTACCTTGCCGAAATTCCCAAACGGTACGCACCGCCCTCAGACACCCCCATTCATGTTTTGTTATGCATTGCCGATCATTACGAACCCAAATTAGGAAATCCCCCTCCGGCAGTTGCACGTGGGCGTGTCCAGCGGTGGCTGGATGGCTATCCCCGTATGTTTGGAGAATTTCGCGATAGCGACGGTTGGCCGCCCCGACACACGTTTTTCTACCCAATTGAACAATACGTCGAACAAGACCTCGATGATTTGGCCGGTCTGTGTCGCTCGGGTTTCGGCGAGGTCGAAATCCATCTCCACCATGATGGCGATTATCCCGAAAGCCTGCGCGAAATGCTTCTCCGGTACAAGGAGATTTTCGGCCAGCGCCATGGCTTGCTTTCCCGCCGCAAAAACTCGGGCGCATTGGTCTATGGCTTTATCCACGGCAACTGGGCATTGAACAATTCCCTGCCCGATGGCCGATGGTGCGGTGTTAACAATGAAATCGCGATTCTGCGGGAAACCGGCTGTTATGCCGATTTCACGATGCCCTCGGCTCCCAGTCCCACACAGACCCGAAAAATCAATAGCATCTATTACGCTTGCAGCGATCCGCAACGGCCCAAGGGACACGATTGGGGAATCAATGTGGGAACCGGGCCGCCTCCACCCGATAGTTTGATGCTGATCCAGGGGCCGCTCATTCTAAACTGGAAAAACCGCAAATGGGGTCTGATCCCCCGGATTGAAAACGGCTGTCTTCAGGGTGGTCAAGATCCCAGCATTTTGCGGTTGAATTTATGGCTCAGAGCGCGCGTGCAGGTTCTCCGCCGGCCGGATTGGTTTTTTGTGAAGCTCCACACGCACGGGGCCAACGAAGGGAATGAAGCAACTCTTTTGGGCGAACCGATGATTCGATTTCATCAAGAAATCGCCCGCAAGGCCCGGGAGAACTCAAATTTTCATTTTCACTATGTGACGGCTCGCGAAATGTACAACTTGGCTCGGGCTGCCGAAGCCGGATGGCAAGGCTCCGTTACGGGCGCCCGCGACTACGAAATTGTTCCCAATGGTACACCTGCCATCGTTAAAGAAAAATGCTTGAATGGCGTGGCGACCTGATCAATCCGTTGATTCCTTTACCTTCCAAAATAAGCTCTCGCTTCTACCTGAAAAGCAACCCATTCCGCCGATTCATTTTTCCACAGGGAGAATGATCTCATGGCCAACTGTCTCGTAACCGGAGGCGCCGGCTTTATCGGCTCCCACCTCGTGGAGGCACTAGTCGCCCGGGGCCATCACGTGCGCGTCCTGGATAACTTGAACACCGGGGACCTGAAGAATCTCGAACCGGTCATACAAAAAATCGAATGGATCAACGGAGACATTACCGATTTGGCTATGGTTCGAGAAACCGTCCGGGGAATCGATTATGTTTTCCATCAAGCCGCATTGGCCTCTGTTCCCCTGAGTGTGGCGGACCCCGTTACCACCCATCAGACTAATGCCACCGGAACTTTGCACGTCCTCATGGCCGCAAATGAGTCCCAGGTGAAACGCGTGATCTACGCAGCCAGTTGCAATGCCTATGGGAATACCGCCACCATGCCCATCCGCGAAAGCCATGCCACGCTCCCTCCTTCGCCTTATGCCGTAGCCAAATTGGCCGGCGAAGAATACTGCATCGCCTTCCACAACATTTATAATTTGGAGACAGTTCGCCTGCGGTATTTCAACATCTTCGGTCCAAGGCAACGACCCGGGGGACCCTACTTCGCCGTGATTCCCATTTTCATTCAGGCCATGGTCGATGGTCGAAAACCCGTCATCTTTGGGGATGGCCAGCAATCCCGCGATTTCACCTACGTTGCCGATGCCGTACAGGCCAATCTGCTAGCCATGGAAGCGCCTCGAGTCGCCGGCCGCGTCTATAATATTGCCACAGGCAGGCGGACAACTCTGTTGGAAATTCTGGAGAATCTCAACGAACTGATGGGTACGCAGATCAAACCGGTCCACGATAAACTTCGCCCCGGTGACATCCGCCACAGCCAGGCGGACATTTCCCTGGCCCAGGTAGAATTGGGCTTCTGTCCCTGCACGGACCTCAAGCAAAATCTGGCACAGTGCATTGACTATTATTCTTTCACGGCAAATGGCCGCCGCAAAAGAGCTACTCGCAAACGTGAACGCGTTGACTCGCGATCAATTGGCTGAAGCATATCTTGCGCAACTACCGTACTCCCCCTATCCCGTGCAAGAAGAGGCCTTGCTGGCCTGGTTCACGGCGGAGCAGGGGGTCCTGGTTTGCGCGCCCACCGGCACCGGGAAAACTCTCATCGCTCAGGCAGCGCTCTTCGAGGCCTTGCACTCCCGTACGATTGCCTATTACACCACCCCCTTGATTGCGCTGACGGAACAAAAATTCCACGAAATGCAGGCCTGCGCCGTGCGCTGGGGATTCCGGCCCGAAGATGTCGGTTTGGTGACCGGCAATCGCCGCGTCAATTCTGATGCCGGAGTCCTGGTGGTTGTCGCGGAGATTTTGTTGAACCGGCTGCTGCATCCATCTTCAGGAGTACGCTCCGGCGAAAATCAACCAGGTTTCGACTTCACCAACGTGTCGGCTGTGGTCATGGACGAATTCCATAGCTTTGCCGATCCGGAACGCGGAATAGTCTGGGAGCTGTCGCTGTCTCTTTTACCTCCTCATGTGCGATTGCTTCTGTTGTCCGCAACCGTCGGCAATGCGCTGGAGTTTGTCAGCTGGCTTGGCCGATGCCATCAACGCAAAGTAGAACTCGTGGAAAGCCGCGAGCGGCGGATACCCCTCACCTATCACTGGGTTGGGGATCTCTTGCTCAACGAACATATTGTCGAAATGGCCAAGGGAGACGCCCGGCGGACGACGCCGGCCCTCGTGTTCTGCTTCAACCGCGATGAGTGCTGGAGCGTTGCGGAGCAACTCAAGGGTCTGCCGTTATTATCTCCCGAGCAACGAACACAATTGCATGCCGAGGTCAACAAACTGAGTTGGACTCAGGGTGTCGGCCCCAAAATCAAGCAAATGCTCCACCGCGGCGTGGGCGTTCATCATGCCGGCATGCTGCCCAAATACCGTCGCGCCGTCGAACAACTTTTTGAACAGAAACTCTTGGCCGTGGTGATCTGCACCGAAACCCTGGCCTCGGGCATCAATCTCCCGGCGCGGTCCGTGGTCCTCAGTTCCCTGGTCAAGGGGCCTTTCGGCAAACAAAAATTGGTTGATGCAAGCACGGCCCACCAGATCTTCGGCCGCGCCGGACGGCCCCAGTACGACGACCGTGGCTATGTTTTTTGCCTGGCTCACGAGGATGATGTCAAAATCCTGCGCTGGAAGGAAAAATATGATGCGATTCCCGAGGAGAGCCGGGACCCCGGTTTGCTTAAAGCGAAGAAGGCCTTGAAGCGGAAAAAACCGTCCCGCCGCGAAAATGTACTTTACTGGAATGAATCCCAGTTCAAGCAGTTGCAGGCAGCCCCTCCCGGCAAGCTTTATAGCAAAGGCCCCATTCCCTGGCGCCTCCTGGCTTACTTGCTCAAGGTCTCTCCCGAGGTCGATAAGGTCCGCAAGGTAATTCGCAAACGGCTCATGGATGAACCCCGCACCAAGGCGCAGGAAAAAGCTCTCGACCGCATGCTCCAATCGCTGGCGGCTGGCGGCTTCGTCACGTTGGATCCGCCGCCTCCCCCAAAAAAGGAGGACGCCCAGCCGCAAACGAGCGAATCGCCCGGCTACGCAGAAGCTTCCAAAACCTACGCGCCGGTTTTGGCAACGCCAACTCCCGAATTAGACAAGCTGCTGGTGTTCCGCAGCGTCCACCCAATTTATGGCGCTTTTCTCATCAATCAACTGGGCATTGCCGATCGCACAGAACGGCTGCAAGCGCTGGAAAGTGTCCTGGAAATGCCGCGGCCGGTGTTGCGTTACGTGCGCGTGCCGCGCGATCTTGCGCCCGGGCCGCTGGCCGTTACCCGGCTCGATCCGGAACTGATTCGTCGCGGGTTGATGGTGGCCCGAGTGCCGCCCGAGGACAGCGATGAAGACGACTACGAAGCCGATGATGAAGAATTCCCGCCCATGTTGGCGGACAAGCTGCGGTTGTTTTTCGAAGCGCTCTATCCGGAAGTGCTGGATATGCACACGCAATCCGTCTGGTGTGCATCCGAGTTGCTCAATCTCGGCGGCAATTTCAACCAGTTTGTCCAGAGCCGGGACCTGGTCAAGCAGGAAGGCATTATATTCCGCCACCTGCTCCGGTTGATTCTGCTCTGTGGCGAGTTTGCCCAAATCTGCCCGCCGGATGCAACCCCGGACACTTGGCAATCCGAAATGCGTGATCTCAGCGACCGGTTGACCGCCAGTTGCCGCGCAGTCGATCCCACCAGCACTGACGAGATCATCGAGCTGGCGCACGCCGCCGACGTTGTCGAAGGCGAGGGCGAGCCAAAAGCGTGACAAGAGAAAGTCTCCTCCAGTCCGGAGTATTGGCTACTGTGGAACTCACAGACTCCGTCGCCAATACAAAGTTAATCATTCGCGACGAACCGTGGCCCAATTCATTTCTGCAACGAATCCCGAATGATCAATGACAAATGACCGCCGACCACGACCAATGATGCCGTTATTGCACGTTGCACGCACCCCGACCCGCCTGCATTGAATGAAGCGACTGCAACTACGAAAATGGTACCTTTTCTAAAGTTCCCACTCATGGTTGTACTTGTTGTCAAACCCCTTCAGGATATGCCCCACTTTTTCAAATTCCACATTTGATAACGACAAGCGCATTTCGGCGGAACATGCGAAGCAAACCATGCGCTCCTTTCGCCGCCTGCGACTTGGAATGTCAAGCTTCCTGTGTGAGGCAGCCGCTCGTGGTCGGATTTCCTTCGTGCTCTTTGCGGCTCTGCGCGGGTGCATTCACGTTGTCACCTCCCGATCAGTTCTTCGAATTTCCGATTCAATATCGCGTACTTCTTCCAATCCTTGTAATCGAAATGCCACCATTCCGCTTCGAAGACCGTAAATCCTTCCTCCTCCATCGACCGGCGTAACAGATCTCGATGCCAGCGCTCGAGCGATGTGCCGCCCAAATAATCCGGGTATGACCGATCCGAAAACTCATCGTACCCGCCCACCATCTCCACCGGCTTTCCGGTCTTGCGGTCGTACAACGTCAAATCCACCGCGCACCCGCGATTATGCCGGGAGCCCTGTTCCGGGTCGGCGACAAAAATGCGCTGTTCCAGCGGCGTTGCTTCCCAAAACATTTTGGTGACATGCCACGGGCGGTACCCGTCATGGACTAGCAAGCCGAAACCGCTCCGAGCCAGTTGTTGATGCACCCGCACCAATGCTTCCGCCGCCGGACGCTGCAAAAATGCCCTGGCCGATGAATAAAACGGCGTACTCAGAAAATTGTTCGTCGTGGCATAGCGAATGTCCAACTTGATCGTGGGATCGAGGGCCGTAACCTCCACCAGGTCGGGTTTGGCGAACTCCCCCCGATCCGGAGGAGGCTTGGCGGCCAGGGCTTCCCGGCGCAATGCATCGAGCGGCCGCAGCGATCGGATGCGAAATGTCTCGCCGTTTTCGCCATCTATTTTCCGGCGCCGGAATTTCACGTTCGCCGCTTCCACTTCGGTCGCCCGTCCCGTCGTATCGCGCCTGCAAATCAGCTTTTCGCCGGGATAAAGTCCGAAATCCGGGAATCGAAAGACGTTTTCCGACACTTCCTCTAGCGGATAAAGAAAAAACCATTCGATCAGGACATGGAGTTTGCCGTGCCTTTCCAGAATATAGAGAATGTTATGATCCGGTCCGTATTCCCCGATCAGTCCGGCCCACTTGGCAGGGATCATCTCCGGCTTGTTCCGCTCGGCACGCTTATATAATTGCTTCCCGATGCGGATATCGTCTCCCTGCAATTCGATCTTCATTCCGAAACTTAACCGGTCATCCACCAAGAAGCCGCTGCTTGGCGCCCTGAGTTCCACCTTCAAGCCGTCGGGATGCGGCAGCATCCACAATTTGCCGCCTCGCTCGATGAGATCGATGTCCGTTCCCTCACAGCGATAGTGCCCCGACCATTTCCGCGCCGTCTCGGCATCGATCGACCCAGTCTCCTCAATCTTCGTTTCCGGCAGTTCTCCCCGCGCCGTCAGCATTGCCTGCAATGCCATATCCGCAATGCGCGTGGTCACCGCGTTGGTGCAATCCCTTGAAGCAATCACGACCGCGCCCAGCTTTTCCCTCGGCAAGGCGGCCAATTCCGACGCGAAACCATAAATCGCGCCGCTATGGCCGATGCGCCGGAGCCCGTGAAAGTCTTTCATTCGGAAACCGATGCCGAAGGCCTGGCCTTCGTCCTCAAGCTTGGCAAATTGCGGTTGCAACATTAGCTCCAAGGTCGCCGGCTTGAGAATCAATTCCCGGGGTGCCCGCCCGCCGGCGAACAACACCTTCAAGAATCGCGCCAGGTCGTTGACTGTGGAATACATGCACCCGGCCGGCGCCATGCCCAGCTCGAACGTAGGGGCAGCAAACTCCCGGCCGTGATATGTCCACATGGCGGCGAGCGCCAGCTTTTTCCGCAGTTCAGCTGTAGGCTCGAACCCGCTCTGCGTCATCCCCATACGGTTCAGCAGTTTGCGTTGCAAATACGCCGGGAATGATTCCCTTTGGGTCTTTTCCAGAACGTATCCCACCACTCCGATGCCGGCGTTGGAGTATTTGGTTTTTGTCCCCGGCTCGTAGACCAATTCCGTCTGATTCAAACTCCCGACCATTTCCGCCAGGGATGGATGGGATGAATCAAAATAGTTTCCAACGGGTGGCTCGCGCGCAAGACCGGAACGGTGTGCTGTTAATTGCCGGAGAGTGATTGGTTTTGCAAAGGGATTGATCGGTTTAAAACGGGGCAAATACCGGGTGACGGGCGCATCGAGATCCAGTTGACCCTCTTCAATCAATTGCATGATGGCCAGGTCGGTGAATAACTTGGAAATGGATCCCACGCGGTACACGGTTTCCGCATCGGCGTGGATTTTGGTCCTGGGATCGGCAAAGCCGAAACCGCGTGCCCAAACGATTGTCTGATCCTCCACCAGCGCAACGGATAACGCGGGTAGATTCTTCTCGGCGACCTGGCGAGAAATAAACGGTTCCAGTTTCTGAACTGCGGCCATGTATTTTTGTGGCGGATCGATGCGCGCCTGAGCGCTGGCGAAAGCCGGCGTTGCCAACAGCATGGCCCAATTCAAAATTTGCAAACGCCAATCACTGGGCAGTATCCGAAAAATCATAGCAGACTCCCGGCGCAAGTTACATATGGTAGATTAGAGAATCATGATCATTCGCAAAGCAATCATCACCGCCGCCGGCCCCAATCAGCGGGCGCTCCCGTTGCAATCCCTGGTCGATCGCGACGGCACCGAAAAAACCGCCCTGCAAATCATTCTCGAAGAAGTGATTGCTGCCGGCGCCGAGGAAATCGCTGTTATCATCGGTCGGGGAGATCATCAATCGTATGCTCAGGCGGCTGGCGAATATGCGGACCGGATTCATTTCGTCGAACAGCACCAGCCGCGCGGCTATGGCCATGCTCTTGGCCTGGCCCGCAGCTTCACGAGAGCTGAACCTTTTTTGCACCTCGTGAGCGATCATCTCTACATCAGCAAACATGCCCAGCGCTGTGCCCAACAGGTCGTGGAACGGGCGAAGGCCGAAAAATGTTCGGTTTCCGCCGTTCAGGCGACGCGGGAAAACATGCTGCCATATTACGGCACCGTCGGTGGCCGGCGCGCAACCCAACAAAACCATTTATACGAAATCGAAAGAGTTCTCGAAAAACCGACACCCAGCGAAGCGGAACAAAAACTGATCGTGCCGGGCCTGCGGGCCGGCCACTACTTGTGTTTCTTCGGCATCCACGTGTTTACCCCCGAAGTCATGGACCTCCTACACGAGGCGGTGTCTCGCCAATCGAGCGGCGATGGCATTCAGCTTTCGCCTATTCTCGACCAACTCGCCGCCCGCCAGCGCTATCTGGCCCTCGAAGTCCAGGGCCGCCGTTACAACATCGGTGTGAAATTCGGCATCTTGCTGGCACAACTGGCTCTCGCTCTCGACGGTCAGGATCGCGAAAGTGTCTTGGCCCAACTGGTCGAATTGTTGGCCAACCGGAGCCTGCCATGACGTGCAAGCTGCGAGCCATCATTACTTCCACGAATCCGGCCGTACGCAATCGTTCGCTTGATGCCTTTTGCCGAGATGCCTCCCTGCAGGAACTGCTGGCCGAATGCGCGGATCTGGAGCAATTCCGGCACCAGAGCGACAATCTCTATGAACGGGTTCGCGCCCTTTTCTTCCTGTACGCCATTCATCGGTTTCATTTACCTTTGCGAGCTGGATTGCCGGCCACGGGACGAATACCGTTTGCCGGATTTGAAAAGTTATTGCGGCGCCGCTTTGAGGAAGCCGTACGTTTCTTCTTGACCGAGCAAATGGAACGTGGTCCCAGCGATACCTTGTGCAGTGCCCTGGCGGACGCTTATCACCAATTGGGATTCCAAACGCTCGCCGACCAGGTCCGGCGCAGTGTACGCGGTGTACGCGGCAACCAATGGATGTTTCGTATCGGCCACCCGGCCGATCATCCGCTGCGCATTCGCCGCGAACTGCTACGTCGTTCCAGCGCCACCGCTCCTTTTCCGATCTTGCGCGAACGAACACCCGTCCGGATGGATCTGTCGCACAGCGCCTGGAGCGATATCTTCTTCCTCGGTATGGACTACCCGGAAGGTGCGCGCGTACTGAATGTATCCATTGACCTTGGAGTTCATGGCCGGGACGCAGCGCCGAAACCGCCCGTGGAGGTCTATTTGCGGGTGATTGATGAGCCGATCCTGCGGCTTGTTAGCGTGGACCTGGGAGCAACCGCAGATATATCCGGTTTGCCGGAAGTCTTCGACTTCGCGAAGGATTATCTCGGCCTCTTGAAAGCAGCGGTCATTGCCGCCGGGATCGTCCCTCCGGGTCTGGAAGGCTCCGAACAACACTTAAACGACCTGCTGGCTCTTCTGGTCGGGCCCGGTCTGGGGCTGGAAATTGTCAGCAACGTCAACAACATTCCGAAGGGTTCGCGCCTCGCGGTATCCACAAATCTGTTGGCTTCATTAATCGCGGCGTGCATGCGGGCCACGGGCCAGGCCGCTTCGCTTACCGGTCCGTTAAAGGAAGATGAGCGCCGTCTCGTGGCGGCCCGTGCCATCCTCGGTGAATGGCTTGGCGGCTCGGGCGGCGGCTGGCAGGATTCCGGCGGCACTTGGCCCAGCATGAAATTGATTGAGGGTACTCTGGCTCAGGAAGGTGATCCGGAATACGGCGTCAGTCGCGGCCGGCTTCTTCCCCGCCATAAAATCCTTTCTCACGAAGATGCCTCCGATGCAACGCGCCGGAGTTTGCAATCCAGCCTGGTTCTCGTGCACGGCGGCATGGCTCAGAATGTCGGGCCGATCCTGGAAATGGTCACCGAAAAATACCTCTTGCGCTCCGAAGCAGAATGGCAAGGCCGGCAGCAGGCACTCGCGATCCTGGATGAAATTATCGCCGCCCTGCGCGCGAATAATATTCGGGCTGTTGGCGCCGCGACAACGCACAATTTCCAGCAACCGATTCAAACGATCATCCCCTGGGCCAGCAATTTGTACACCGAGACCCTGATCGATCGAGTCCGCCGGCATTTTGCCGGTGATTTCTGGGGATTCTGGATGCTCGGGGGCATGTCCGGCGGCGGCATGGGTTTTATATTCGCTCCAGAGCGCAAAACCGAAGCGCAGCATTTTCTTCAGGATTCCATGCGCGCTGTCCGGCAGGAACTATACCATTCACTGCCCTTTGCCATGGAACCGGTGGTTTACGACTTCGCGATTAATGATCTGGGAACTTGCGCGGCTGTGCTGCAGGACGCCGAGGCGCTCATGCCGGCGGCCTATTATTCGCTGCAGGCTCCCGGATGGTTGCGGCAAGATCCCCGGCAATTGCCCGTCTTGCGCCGTGAGGAACTGGACCGTTTCGGGGGCGCCTGCCGCACCCATCCGGAAATGTCGGGCATGGTGGAAACGTTGTTCGACCGCTTTTTTCCGCGTAGCTCCAAAAGCGAGGGCGAAACCCGGTGTCTGGATGATCTCTTGCAGGAAAACGGCTTCGATGCCGAGCAGCACGAGCGCATCCGTGCCGATTTGAAACGCGGCTTGATCGGTCTGGCCCAGAATCGCCTGCCGGCATCATCCGTTATCGAAGATGTTTTTGCGGGCGATGTCGTGAATGCATGTCAACCACGGGATGCCAAATTCCTGGATTTGGGCCGGGAGGCCTTAGCAGCCGGCGCCGTCGCAGTCGTCACCCTCGCCGCGGGTGCTGGCAGCCGCTGGACCCAGGGCGCGGGTGTCGTTAAAGCGTTGCATCCGTTTTGTAAGTTGGCCGGTAAACATCGTACTTTCCTGGAAGTGCACCTCGCCAAGAGCCGCCGCGTCGGCACAACCTTCACAGCGCCGTTTCCCCACGTAATTACCACCGGCTACTTGACGCATTCCCCGATTGCCACGCATTTGGCCTCCCGGCGGAACTATGATTATCCGGGACTCTTGCAGCTCTCCCCCGGCCGCGCCGTCGGCCTCCGCCTCATTCCCATGATCCGCGATTTGCGCTTCGCCTGGGAGGAGATGCCGCAACAATTGCTCGATGAACAGGCGCAGAAGGTTCGCGACAGCCTGCATGCTGCTCTCATCGAATGGGCCCGCCAATCCGGTGAAGGCAGCGACTATACCGACAATCTACCGCTGCAATGCCTCCATCCGGTCGGCCACTGGTACGAAATTCCCAACCTTCTGCGCAACGGTGTCTTGCTGGACCTGCTCGCGCGCCGGCCCCAGCTCCAATACCTCATGGTTCATAACATTGATACGGTCGGTGTGGATGTGGACCCGGGGATTTTGGGGCTGCATATCGCCAGCCGCCGTTGTTTGAATTTTGAAGTCATTCCCCGCCGCATTGAAGACCGGGGCGGGGGATTGGCCCGCGTGGACGGCCGCGTCCGCTTGCTCGAAGGCCTGGCTATGCCGCGCGAAGAAGATGAATTTACCCTTTCCTACTACAACTCGCTGACCACCTGGATCGATATTGATTTACTGTTGCGTGTCTTCAGCTTGACCCGCGCCGACCTGGCCGATGCCGGCAAAGTCGTTGCGGGAATTCGGATGCTCGCCGGCCGCGTACCCACCTATGTAACCCTCAAAGATGTCAAAAAACGCTGGGGCCATGGCCAGGAAGATGTTTATCCCGTCTGCCAGTTCGAAAAACTATGGGGTGATATGACCACCTTGCCCGAAGTCGATTGCGGTTTTTTCGTGATCAAGCGTCTGCGCGGACAACAACTCAAAGACCAGGCCCAGCTGGATGGCTGGCTGCGCGATGGCTCGGCCGAGTATGTGGAGACGTTATGCGCCTGGGAATAGTGGCCCCGGATTTGACATCGGCCAATCCATGACCTTTCCCGGAAAGTCAAAACGGCAGCCGTTTCGGAGTCGCTTGATTGTTTCTGGACTCCAAATGCTGTTGATCGCGACCCCGTCTGAACCAGGAACGGCATGCGTCTGTAGAATCGCAAACTTCGCACGCCAAGGTCATTCCAAATGGAGGGACGAGCGCCATGATTCCCTGCATATATTTCCGACCAGCGCGGTCAGACTCGCGCCCCGACATGCATTCGGCGAAGCGGCGCCGATGCCGCCCGGGCCTGGAGGTGCTGGAAGCACGCTGGCTGCTTTCGGGAATCGGCAAGACGCTCTTTGCGTCTCTTTCTCCGGCCGTTGAGCCATTCGAGGCGCTAACCAGCGTGACCGATAACCTGGGAGTCAACATTCATTTTACCGACCCGCAGCCAGGAGAAATGGCCATGCTGGCGGCCGGCGGCTTTCGCTGGGTGCGTATGGATTTTTTCTGGCACAATACCGAACGGCAGGTCGGCCAGTACGTATAGCGTTTTATGCGTCGTGCTGGGTCCCCCACCAAGAACGCGACGGTTCATCAGATGGCGCCGAGGG
>Ga0306920_100000092_pt1 | contig 114221 bp, 107 predicted proteins | sample flu12Cox44000170_FD_204666 | JGI IMG/M metagenome (GOLD analysis project Ga0306920, IMG submission 204666) | Lab enrichment of tropical soil microbial communities from Luquillo Experimental Forest, Puerto Rico - flux4day.12C.oxic.44.000.170 (v2)... | ecosystem: Environmental > Terrestrial >...
ACTCGCCGTAGAAGTCGCACTCGTTGCCCAGGCGGTACTTGAGCGGGCCGATGCCGTAGCACTGGCGCGACTTGCCTGAGACGTCGGTGGCCGCGGGGCCGCCGCGCAGGTAGCCGGTCCAGTCGACCGCGTGGGCGGCGTTGGCGGCCATCAGCGCGCCGCACGCGGCGGCGAGGCGGGCGATCCGATAGGGGGTGGGGTGTGGCATGCGTGCGTCTCCTGAAGTTGTGGTGTCCCGCGCGGCGATCCGGGTCCACGGCCGCGCGAGTGCCGCCAGCGTAGGAATGCGCGCCCGTCGGCGCTGCTACTGGAGCGTCCGATCCCGATACCGTGTTGCAGCCGGGTGCCGGGGTTTTCCCGTCCCGCGCAGAGATCGGCGGCGCGCCCGGGACCGGCGTTTCTCGATACTTTGATGCCAGGTGCCCGGCGTCCAGCGTCGCGCCAATCCCGGCGCGCATGCCTCATCCAAAGGGAAAACCCTCGAAGTCGCGCGCAAGAGAGTATCGGCATTCGTGCTCGAAGTACCACGCGGCCACGCGTGGAATGCCGACACTGGCGCCGTGCCGCATCCGACGGCGCTTCACGAAAATACAGGAGACATATGACGCGCAAACCTCTTCCGGCCCTGGGCCTGACCTTGGCCGTGTCTCTCGGCGTGACCGCGCCGCTGGCAGCGAACGCAACCGACATCGTGGTGGCCACCGTGAACAACGGCCACATGATCGAGATGCAGAAGCTCACCCACTTCTTCGAGCAGGCGAACCCGGACATCCACGTGAAATGGGTGACGCTGGAGGAGGGCGTGCTGCGCCAGCGCGTGACCACCGACATCGCCACTCGCGGCGGCCAGTTCGACGTGATGACGATCGGCATGTACGAGACGCCGATCTGGGGCCGGAAGGGCTGGCTGCAGGAGATCAAGCCCGACGCCACCTACGACGTCGACGACCTGCTGCCCGCGATCCGCAGCGGCCTGTCGGCCGACGGCAAGCTGTACGCGGCCCCGTTCTACGGCGAGAGCTCGATGCTGATGTACCGCAGCGACCTCGCGCAGAAGGCCGGCGTCACGTTCGCCGAGCGCCCGACCTGGGACCAGGTGCGCGACGCCGCCGCCAAGATGAACGACCCCAAGGCCGGCGTCTACGGCATCTGCCTGCGCGGCAAGCCGGGCTGGGGCGACAACATGGCCTTCATCACCACCCTGGTCAACGCGTACGGCGGCCAGTGGTTCGACATGTCGTGGAAGCCGCAGCTGGAGTCCAAGCCCTGGCACGACGCGGTCGCGTTCTACGTCGACCTGCTGAAGAAGTACGGCCCGCCCGGCTCGTCGGCCAACAGCTTCAACGAGATTCTCGCGCTCTACAACGAAGGCAAGTGCGGCATGTGGGTGGACGCGACGATCGCGGCGTCGTTCATCACCGATCCGAAGCAGAGCAAGGTCGCCGACAAGGTCGCGTTCGCGCAGGCGCCGCAGCAGGTGACCGCCAAGGGCGCGAACTGGCTGTGGGCGTGGGCCCTGGCGGTGCCGGCCAGCAGCAAGAACGCGGCCGCGGCGCAGAAGTTCGTCAACTGGGCGACGTCCAAGGCCTACATCGAGCTGGTCGCCAAGGAAGAGGGCTGGGCCCACGTGCCGACCGGGACGCGCAAGTCGACCTACGCGAACGCGCAGTTCGTCGCCGCCGCGAAGTTCGCGCCGGCCGAGGAGAAGGCGCTCGCCAGCGCCAACCCGCTCGATTCGACGCTGCCCAAGAGCCCTTACACCGGCGTGCAGTTCGCCACGATCCCCGAGTTCCAGTCCATCGGCGTGACCGTGGGCCAGCAGATGAGCGCGGCGCTCGCCGGCAAGGAGTCGGTCGACACGGCGCTCAAGGCCTCGCAAACCGCCGCCGAACGCGAGCTGACCAAGAGCGGCCGCCTGAAGTGAGCGCCTGACGCGCGGCCCCGCGGCGCGCCCGCCGCGCCGCCGCCGGCCGCGCCATTCCCTGCTTCCTGTCGAAGGCCTGCCATGAGATCACTCGCCCGGCTGCTGCTCGCGCCCGCCGTCGGCTCGCTCTTCCTGTGGATGATCGTGCCGCTGGCGATGACCCTGTACTTCTCGGTCATCCGCTACAACCTGATGGAGCCCGGCGAGCACGCGTTCGTCGGCCTGGAGAACTTCCGCTTCTTCGTCACCGACCCGTCGTTCGGCACGGCCATCCTCAACACGCTGCTGCTGCTGGGCAGCGTCATCGTCATCACGGTGGTGCTGGGCGTGCTGATCGCGCTGCTGGTCAACGAGCCGTTCCCGGGCCAGGGCATCGTGCGCGTGCTCCTGATCTCGCCGTTCTTCGTCATGCCCACGGTCAACGCGCTGCTGTGGAAGCACATGATGATGAACCCGATCTACGGCGTGCTGGCGCAGGTCTGGCGCGCGGTCGGGCTCACGCCGGTCGACTGGCTCAGCGACTGGCCGCTGCTGTCGGTGATCATCATGGTGGCCTGGCAGTGGCTGCCGTTCGCGGTGCTGATCTTCATCACGTCGCTGCAGGGCATGAACCGCGAGCAGCTCGAGGCCGCGCGCATGGACGGCGCCACCTGGCTGCAGCAGTTCCGCTTCCTCGTGCTGCCGCACCTGGCGCGCTCGATCGCGGTCGTCGTGATGATCGAGATGATCTTCCTGCTCTCCGTGTTCGCCGAGATATCGACGACCACCGGCGGCGGCCCCGGCGACGCCTCCACCAACATCGCCTACCTGATCTTCAAGCAGGCGCTGCTGGGCTTCGACGTGGGCGTGGCCTCGGCCGGCGCGCTGTTCGCGGTCGTGCTGGCCAACATCGCCGCGGCCTTCCTCATCCGCCTCGTCGGCAAGAACATGGACCGGTGAACGCCATGGACCTCACTTCCCCCAACGGCCAGCGGGCCCTGCTATGGATCCGCACGATCGCGGCCTGGCTCGTCGCGCTGCTGATCTTCTTCCCCATCCTGTTCATGCTGCTGACGTCGTTCAAGACCGAGCTGCAGGCGATCGCCGTGCCGTCGGTCTGGATCTTCACGCCCACGCTGGACAACTTCACCCACGTGCAGGAACGCAGCGACTACCTGCTGTACGCGAAGAACTCGCTGATCACCAGCGTCGTGTCCACCGTGGTCGGCCTGGTCATCGCGGCGCCGGCCGCGTACTCGATGGCGTTCTTCCCGAGCCGGCGCACCAAGGACATCCTGATGTGGATGCTGTCGACCAAGATGATGCCCGCCGTCGGCGCGCTGGTGCCGGTCTACGTGATGGCGCAGACCTCGCACCTGCTCGACACCACCTTCGCGCTGATCGTCGTGTTCATGCTCAGCAACCTGCCGCTGATGGTGTGGATGCTCTACTCGCACTTCAAGGAGATCCCGCCCGAGATCCTCGAGGCCGCGCGCATGGACGGCGCCTCGCTGCTGACCGAGTTCCGCCACGTGATCCTGCCGCTGGCCATGGGCGGCATCGCGTCGACCGGGCTGCTGTGCCTGGTGCTGGCGTGGAACGAGGCGTTCTGGTCGCTCAACCTCACGGCCGCCAACGCGGGCACGCTGGCCGCGCTCATCGCGTCGTACTCCAGTCCCGAGGGCCTGTTCTGGTCCAAGCTGTCCGCAGCCTCGGTGCTGGCCATCGCGCCCATCGTCGTGTTCGGCTGGTTCAGCCAGAAGCAGCTCGTCCAGGGCCTCACCTTCGGCGCCGTCAAGTAAGGATCCCACCATGTCATTCCTGGAACTCAAGGGCGTCGAGAAGCAGTTCGGCGAGGTCAGGACGATCAAGGGCGTCGACCTGTCGATCGCGCGCGGCCAGTTCACCGTGTTCGTCGGGCCCTCGGGCTGCGGCAAGTCGACGCTGCTGCGGCTGATCGCCGGGCTGGAGACGCTCACCGCCGGCAGCATCTCGCTCGACGGCCGCGACATCACGCGCCTGCCTTCGGCGCAGCGCGACCTGGCGATGGTGTTCCAGAGCTACGCGCTGTACCCGCACATGAGCGTGGCCGACAACATGAGCTTCGCGCTGCGGCTCGCGAAGGCCGACCCCGCGGTGATCCGCAAGAAGGTCGATCGCGCGGCCGAGATCCTCAACCTCGGCCAGTACCTGCACCGCCTGCCGCGCGAGCTCTCGGGCGGCCAGCGCCAGCGCGTGGCGATCGGACGCGCGATCGTGCGCGAGCCCAAGGTGTTCCTGTTCGACGAGCCGCTGTCCAACCTCGACGCCGCGCTGCGCGGCCAGACGCGCGTGGAGATCGCCAAGCTGCATCGCGAGCTGGGCGCCACCACGATCTACGTGACGCACGACCAGGTCGAGGCGATGACGCTGGCCGACAAGGTGGTCGTGCTGCGCGACGGCGCGATCGAGCAGGAGGGCTCGCCGCTGGCGCTCTACGACCGGCCGGCCAATCGCTTCGTCGCGCAGTTCATTGGCACGCCGCAGATGAACGTCGTCGACCGCGGCGAGCTGCCGGTGGGCGCGGGCGGCGTGGCCGGCGCGGCCTTCGTCGGCATCCGGCCGGAAGACCTGCAGCTCAAGCCGGCCGGCCAGGGCCAGATCGCGGCGCAGGTCGAGCTGGTGGAGGCGCTCGGCGCCGAGACGCTGGTCTACCTGCACACGCCGCGCGGCGCGCAGGTCGTGCTGCGCCAGAACGAGCGCACGACGCTGGCGGCCGGCGACGCCGTGGGCGTCGACGTCGCGCTCGATCACCTGCACTGGTTCGACCAGGACGGCAGGCTGATCGCCGCCGCCCATTGATCCGAGAGTCCGCACCATGACCTTCCCGTCCAACGGACGCCTGCGCCTGCTGCACCTGGGCCTCGGCTCGTTCCACCGCGCCCACCAGGCGGTCTACATGCATCGCCTACTGCAGGCCGGCGATGCGCGCTGGCAGCTCGCCGGCGCCAATCTGCGGCCCGACATGGCCGACACCCTCGCCGCGCTGCAGCGCCAGGGCGGCGCGTACACGCTGGAGACGGTGTCGCCGCAAGGCGCGCGCCGGCTCGAGAGGATCACCGCCATCACCGAGGTCGTGCCGTTCGAGCCGACGCTGGCGCGCGTGCTGGCGCTCGGCGCCGATCCGGCCACGCGCATCGTCTCGTTCACGGTCACCGAAGCCGGCTATGCGCTCGACCACGAGGGCCGGCTCGACTTCGGCCACGAGGACGTCGCCAACGATCTGGCGGGCCGGCCGCCGCGCTCGATCTACGGCGCGGTCGCCGCCCTCCTGCGGCGGCGTCGCGCCCTGGACGCCGGTCCGGTGACGCTGCTCAACTGCGACAACCTGCGCCACAACGGCGACCGCTTCCGCGCCAACCTGCGCGCCTTCATCGGGCTCGCGGACGACGCGGAGTTTCTGGCCTGGGTCGACGCGAACACCACCTGCCCCAACGCGATGGTCGACCGCATCACGCCGCGCCCGACGCCCGAGGCGATGGCGCGCATCCGCGAGCTCGCGGGCTGGGACGACCAGGCGCCGCTGATGGCCGAGTCCTTCATCCAGTGGGTGATCGAGGACCGCTTCGCCAACGGCCGGCCGGCGTGGGAGACGGTCGGCGTGGAGATGACGGACGACGTGCAGCCCTACGAGGAGGCCAAGATCCGCATCCTCAACGCCAGCCACAGCGCGATCGCGTGGGCCGGAACGCTCCGCGGCCTGAGCTACATCCACGAGGGCGTGCGCGACCCGGCGATCCGCGGGATCGCCGCCGACTATGTCACCGACGACGTCATCCCGTGCCTGGCGCGCGCCGGCGCGCCCAGCCCGGTCGACCTGCCGGCGTATCGCGACGTCGTGCTGGACCGCTTCTCCAACGAGGCGATCGCCGACACCAACCAGCGCGTCGCCGCCGACGGCTTCGCCAAGATCCCCGGCTTCATCCTGCCGACGCTGCGCGAGCGGCTGGCGCGCGGCGAGAGCATCGCCGCCGCGGCGCGGCTGCCGGCGCTGTTCCTGACCTTCCTGCAGCGCTGGCATCGCGGGCGGCTGCCGTTCGCGTACCAGGACCAGGCCATGCTGCCCGAGCGCGCGCATGCCCTGTGCGAGGCCGCCGATCCGCTGGCCGCGTTCGTCGCCGAGGCCTCGCTGTGGAACGAGCTGGCGGGCAGCGCCGCGCTGAAGGACGCCATCGCCGCGGCGCGCATGGATCTCCATGAGCTGCTCGGCGACGCCGCGATGAGCTAATCTCGGACCAGACGGTTCCAAACGCGCCCGCCATGCACACGACCCCCCGCGTCCGCACCCCCGAGATCGAGCGCGACCACCTGCGCGACCCCGTCCTCGGCTACGACCCGCCCGAAGGCTGCGGCTTCCTGCGCTGCCTGGCGCACGGCATCCCGTCGCCGCTGGTGCGCTGGCACCATCATGACGAGTACGAGCTGCACCTGATCATGGAGACCTCGGGCAAGGTCTTCGTCGGCGACTACATCGGCCACTTCCAGCCCGGGCAGCTGGTCCTGACCGGCCCGCGACTGCCGCACAACTGGATCTCCAGCGACGCGCCGCCCGGCGGCGTCGCCCTGCGCGATCGCGTGATCCAGTTCGCGCACGAGCCGATCGAGCAGGCCTGCGAGCTGTTCCCCGAGTTCAAGGAGATCCTGCCGCTGCTGGAGCAGGCTCGCTACGGCATCGAGTTCTTCGGCGTCTCCGAGATGGCACAGCGGCACTTCGAGCGCGTCGCCGGCAGCCGCGGGCTGGCGCGCATCGCCGGCTTCTGCGAATTCATGGGCATGCTGGCGCACTGCAAGGACTATCGCCTGCTGTCCAGCGTGCAGCTGCAATGCGCGGAGGACGACGAGTCGATGGCGCAGGTCAACGCGGTGGTCAGCTACATCAGCGAGCACTGCAGCGAGCCGCTCGCGATGGCGGACGTCTGCGCGCGCTTTCGCATGCCCGAGAGCCGCTTCTCGCGCTTCTTCCGCCGCGCCACGGGCAACACGTTCACCGACTTCGTCAACCGCATGCGCATCAGCAAGGCCTGCCAGCTCCTGATGGACACCGACCGCTACGTCACGACGATCTGCTACGAGGTCGGCTTCAACAACGTGGCCAACTTCAACCGCCGCTTCCTGGAGATCAAGGGCATGACGCCCACCGATTTCCGGCGCCAGGCGGCATCACGGTTCGGCATCGAGACACACTGAATCTCAGACTGATGCGGCCGGGTGCGACAGCCACCAGGCCGCGCTCAGCACGACGCCGAAGGTGACCACGAGCACCAGCATGCCGGTGGCGACGCGGCCCCACGAGCAGTCGTTGTGCGTCTGGCTCTGCTCGAGTCCGGGGACGTCGTGCCGGCCGAACAGGCGCTTGCCGAGGAAATCGGCCGCTGCGGCGGCGGGGAAGATCAGCAGGAACAGCGCGAGCCACTGGCCGAACCCGTTGGGCTGGAGCGGCGACCACTCCAGGTGCGTGAATGCGCACAGCAGCAACGACAGACCTGTGTAGACGGCAAGCAACCGGACGATGGCGTTCATGCGTGCGAACTCCATTCAAGACCCAACGTCTCCAGAATAGGCAATTTCCGTGCGCTGCACATGAAGGAAAACCTTCGAGATGCGTGGAAATGTTGCCGCCCAGGGTTCCGATTGCGAGATTTTTCACGCGCCCGCGGGGAATCCCTTAGGCGCGTGGCCGCCGCTCAGGCCGCGGCCATCGAGTCCGTCGTCACGACTTCCGCGCGCAGCGAGTGCGGGTAGGCGGCCGTGACATTCACGTCTATCAGCTGCCCGACCAGGCGCGCGCCGTTCGGGCCGGCCGGGAAGTTGACGATGCGGTTGCACTCGGTGCGGCCCATCAGGTCGTCGGCGCTCTTGCGGCTGGGGCCCTCGACGAGGATCCGGTGCGTCTGCCCGACCATCGCCTGGCTGAAGCGCAGCACGTTGGCCTCGAGAACGGCTTGCAGGTGCTGCAGGCGCTTGAGCTTGACGCCGGAGGCCGTCGGGTCGAGCAGGTTGGCCGCCGGCGTGCCGGGGCGCGGGCTGTAGATGAACGAGAACGAGGCGTCGAAGCCCACGTCGTCGACCAGCTTCATCAGCTTGTCGAAGTCCTCGTCCTCCTCGCCGGGGAAGCCGACGATGAAGTCGGTGGACAGGCGGATGTCGGGGCGCACCGCGCGCAGCTTGCGGATGGTGCTCTTGTACTCGAGCGCCGTGTAGCCGCGCTTCATCGCCGCGAGGATGCGGTCCGAGCCGTGCTGCACGGGCAGGTGCAGGTGGTTCACGAGCTTGGGCACGCGGCCGTAGGCGTCGATCAGGCGCTGGCCGAATTCCTTCGGGTGGCTGGTGGTGAAGCGGATGCGCTCGATGCTGGGGAACTCGGCGATGGTCTCGAGCAGCAGCGCGAAGTCGGCGATCTCGTCGGTGTCGCCCATCTTGCCGCGGTAGGCGTTGACGTTCTGGCCCAGCAGCGTCACTTCCTTCAGGCCCTGGTCGGCGAGGCCGGCGACTTCGGTCAGCACGTCGTCGAACGGCCGCGAGACTTCCTCGCCGCGCGTGTACGGCACGACGCAGTAGCTGCAGTACTTGGAGCAGCCCTCCATGACCGAGACGAACGCGCTCGCGCCCTCGACGCGCGCCGGCGGCAGGTGGTCGAACTTCTCGATCTCGGGGAAGCTGATGTCGACCTGCGGGCGCGAGAACGCGCGGCGGTCGGAGATCATCTTGGGCAGGCGGTGCAGCGTCTGCGGGCCGAACACGAGGTCGACGTAGGGCGCGCGCTCGACGATGGCCGCGCCTTCCTGGCTGGCCACGCAGCCGCCCACGCCGATCAGCACGCCCTTGGCCTTCAGGTGCTTGATGCGGCCGAGGTCGGAGAACATCTTCTCGGCGGCCTTCTCGCGCACCGAGCAGCTGTTGTAGAGGACGAGGTCGGCCTGCTCGACGTCGTCCGTCTTCTCGTAGCCGTCGGCGGCCTGCAGGACGTCGGCCATCTTGTCCGAGTCGTACTCGTTCATCTGGCAGCCGAACGTGCGGATGAAGACCTTCTTGGTCATGGAACTCTCCTGCGCTCAGAACGCGCGCGGGCCTCGTCGCGAGGCCGTTGAAATCGAGGGGGATGCCGGGTCGGGCGTGCCGTCGCGGCACGCGCCGGACTCAGGGCTTGGTCCAGGTCTGCGCGAACGGGCTGAAGGTCCACGCCGCGGCCTCGGCCGCCGTCTCGGGCCAGGGCTTGTTCGCGGCCTCGGCCGCCGTGAGGATCCACACCTCGAAGACCTGGCCGGCCGGATCGGTCGTGTAGTCGACGACGGCCTGCGAGCCGACCAGCTGGCCGGACAGCACGAGCAGGTTGTCGACGCCGTGGATGCGGGCGCCCGCGGCCAGCGTCGCGGCGTTGCCGTTGAGCTGGATGGCCGGCGGCGCGCCGAACGCGATCTTGCCGCGCAGCGCGGTCTGCGGGAAGTTGCGTTGCATCGCCTGCGCGGACGCCGGCGCCAGCGCGCAGAGCGTGGCCGCGAGGGCCGCGGCGAGGGAGAACTTGGCACAGCGGTTCATGGTGTAGATCCAGGGGCTGCGAAAGAAAAGGCCCGAGGCATGCCCGGGCCCGCTGCGTGCGCCGGCCTCGCGGCCCGGCGCGGACACGATTCTAAGTGACGCTCAGATGCCGGCCTTCTGCAGGACGAACAGCAGGATCAGGGCGCCGATCACCGACAGGATGATCCCGGCCGGGTGCACGATGGCGCCGTCCGCCGGCTTGTTGAAGATCCGGGCGATGAAGCCGCCGATGAACGAGCCGACGATGCCGACGACGCCCGTCATCAGCAGGCCCATGGTCTGCGCGCCGGGCATGATCCAGCGCGCGATGAGGCCGACCACGATGCCGACGATGAACATCCACAAGTAGTGAAACACGATTGAGCTCCTGCAGGTGAGGCGCCCGTCGTCGACGGGCTCGGCCTGCGGGGGACTCTAGCCGGGCCCGCTCGGCCGCGGGATCGGGAGAGTCCTGGGGGGGCGGGTGTCAGCTTGCAGCAAGCCGGCGCAGCGCCGCCGGGCTCATCTTGGCGAAGCTCCAGGCCTGGCGCAGCACGGTGGGCGACGACGATTCCTCGGGCACCAGCAGCAGGCGGGCGGCGCGCACGCGCTCGCCCAGCGAGGTGCTGCCGGTCAGCACCGTGAACGGCACGGCCAGCACCAGCGGCAGGCCGACGGGCATCATCCACAGCAGCGCCGACGAGCCGGTCAGGCTCAGCCCGGCGCCGATCGCCGCGACGACCAGGCTGACCGGCGCGAAGCGCTGGGCGGCCTCGGCCCAGCGGACGTCGCTGGCCTCGCGCGGGGGCGACTTCCATTCCAGCTTCCAGCCCGTCATCGCGCCGACGACGAACAGCGTGTGCGCCACCATGCGCAGGGGCGCCAGCAGCATCGCCAGCGCGGCCTCGAGCACGGCGCTCTGCAGCAGGCGCGCGCCGCCGCCGAAGCGGCCGGTCTCGCGGCGCATGAACACGGCCGCGACGCCCAGCAGGCGCGGCAGCGCCAGCATCGTCAGCGTGCCGGCCCACAGGCCCGGGATGCCGACGGCCAGGCCGCCTTCGGGCGTGAACAGCACGTTGCCGCCCACCAGCCACAGCAGGGCGCCCAGCACCACGTACAGCAGCCACAGCGGCGCCGAGACGTAGGCCATCGCGCCCGTGGCCAGCATGCCGCGGTGCACGGCGTGCAGGCCCGGCTCGGCGATCAGGCGCGCGTTCTGCAGGTTGCCCTGGCACCAGCGGCGGTCGCGCTGCAGCTCGGCCAGCAGGTGCGGCGGCTGCTGCTCGTAGCTGCCGACCAGGTCGCCCACCAGCCACACGTGGTAGCCGGCGCGGCGCATCAGCGCGGCCTCGACGAAGTCGTGCGACAGGATGTGGCCCGAGAACGCGCCGTTGCCCGCCAGCGGCGCCAGGCCGCAGTGCGCCATGAACGGCGCGACGCGGATGATCGCGTTGTGGCCGAAGTAGTGCGCCTCGCCGAGCTGCCAGAACTGCATGCCGCTGGTGAACAGCGCGCCCGTCACGCGGGCCGCGAACTGCTGCGCGCGGGCGTGCAGCGTCGCGTGGCCCACGGCCTGCGGCGCGGTCTGCAGGATGCCGGCGGTCGGGTGCTTCTCCATCAGGCGCACCAGCGTCTGCAGGCAGTCGCCGCTCATCACGCTGTCGGCGTCCAGCACCACCATGTACTTGTAGTCGGCGCCCCAGCGGCGGCAGAAGTCGGCCACGTTGCCGGCCTTCTTCTTGGTGCGGACGCGGCGCACGCGGTAGTAGACGTTGCCGCGGCCGGCCAGCGCGTCGCGCAGGTCGGCGAAGGCGGCGCGCTCCTCGGCGAGGACGGCCTCGTCCTTGCTGTCGGACAGCACGAACAGGTCGAAGGCGTGCAGCGCGCCGCTGCGCTCCAGCGACGCCGCGGTGGCGCGCAGGCCGGCGAACACGGTGGCGACGTCCTCGTGGCAGATCGGCATGATCAGCGCAGTGCGGCCGTCGGCCGGCAGCGGGGCATCGCCGGCGTCGGCGGCGGAGATCGTGTGCCGATCGCCCTTGACCAGCACCCAGAAGCCCATCAGCGCGGTGAAGCAGCCGGCCGCGACCCAGGCGAACAGCAGCGCGAACAGCGCGATCTGCGCGCCCTGCAGGACCGGGTGCTGCAGCTCGCGCTGGCCGCTGGACAGCACCGCCGCGGCGAAGGCGGTGGCCAGCAGCACCAGCGCCAGCAGCACGCGCCGGCGCACGCGCACGGCGCTTTCCCACGCGAGCGGCCTGGCCGCCAGCGCGGCGGCCTCGGCGGTCTGCGGGTAGTCGGCCCGGCCCAGCACGCCATTCCAGAAGCCGCTCCAGGCGCGCGGCAGCATGGCGCTGCGCACGATGGCGGGCATGGTCGAGGCGCGAGGCGAGGTGTTCAGCGGGGGGGTATGACGTGCGTCCATGTTTCGCTCAGGATGTCCTTGCCGTGCTGGAGGAACGCGCGCAGCTCGACGGGCTCGTCGGCCTTGCGTTGCTTGAATCGGAGGGCCAGGCGCCAGGTGCCGTTGGCCTCGTTGCGGTAGACGTTGGTCGACACGACGTCGACGTTGGCGACACCCGTGACGACCGCCTTGACGGGCGCATCGGCCGGCAGCGCGGCAAGCGCGGGGCCCGTGAAGTCGACGATGACCTGCTCCTCGCCCTTGGCCAGCGTCGCGAAGCTGCGGCCCGCGCGCGACTGCGTCGCCCAGGCGCCGGGCGGGTGCTGCTGCTCGTCGCCCTGCCAGCGCATGCGGTAGGCGAGGTCCAGCGGCGCGCCGGGCGCGGGCAGCGCGGCGGGCACCCAGTAGGCGACGATGTTGTCGTTGCTCTCGTCGACGGTGTTGAGCTGCACGAGCTCGACGCGGCCGGGCCCCCAGTCGCCCACCGGCGTGATCCAGGCGCTCGGGCGCAGCTCGTAGCGCGCCTCGTCGTCCTCGTAGCTCGTGTACGCGCGGTCGCGCTGCATCAGGCCGAAGCCCTTGACGGACGGCATCGCGAACGAGGTGACCAGGATCTGCTTCGGGTTGCTCAGCGGGCGCCACAGCCACTCGCCGCTGCCCGTCTCCACCATCAGGCCGTCGGAGTCGTGCACCTCGGGGCGGAAGTCGCCCGGCTGGGGCTGGTTCTCGCCCGAGAAGAACATGCTGGTCAGCGGGGCGATGCCCAGCGTCTTCACGTCCTTGCGCAGGTATAGGCGGGCGGTGACGTCGACGACGGTGTCCTGGCCGGGCGTGACGACGAAGCGATACACGCCGGTCACGCTCTTGGAGTCGAGCAGCGCGGTGATCGCCAGCGAGGTCGCGTCGGCCGCCGGCTTCTCGAGCCAGAACTCGGTGAAGCGCGGGAACTCCTCGGCGCCGGCGCCCACGGTGTCGACCGCCAGGCCGCGCGCCGACAGGCCGTAGCGCTGGTCCTTGCCGATCGCGCGGAAGTAGCTCGCGCCCTGGAAGACGATGACCTCGTCCTTGTGGTTCGCGTTGTTGATCGGGAAGTGGACGCGCAGGCCCGAGTAGCCCGACGCGAGCGCCCTGGACGGCGGCTTGTTGTGGCCGTAGTCGAAGTTGGCGGTGTCGAACTTGATCTCGCGCGACGCGCCGTCGGCCGCGACCTCGTGGATCTTCACCGTCTCCGTGTTGACGAAGCCCGGGTGGAAGAACTGCACCTCGAACGGCAGCTTCTGGTCGCGCCACAGCGCGTGGTCGGGGCGGAAGCGGATGTCGCGGTACTGGTCGTAGGTCAGCGTGTCGCTGGCGGCGGCCGGCGCGACCGGCGCGGGCGCGACGGCGAAGGGCTTCTCGGCCAGCTGCCGGGCGCGCGCGCCGACGTCGTCAAACAGCGCCGCGCACGCCTGCGCGCTCGCGAGCGCGAGCGCGGCGCACGCGAGGGCGCAGCGCAGGGCGACAGAGGGGAAAGGGCGCTTTCGACGTCCTGGGATGTGCATGTACTGACGAGCTGGTAGGCAGGTGGTCTGCACTCCATTCGCAATGCACGTGCCAAGGCGAAAAAGCCTTGTGGATCAATCACTTGGAGGGGCCGTGCGGGGAAACCTTGCGGCGCGCTGTCGGAAAGTGTCGAAAAGCGCCGGAAAGCGTCGGGCTGCGGCGACGGTTGCGCCGCACAATCACCCAAGTTATTGATTCGAAAGGGATTTCTCTTGTCGCTAATCGGCGACAGGGGCGTCGCCCCGGAACAGCCCGGGCGTCAGGCCGTGCTTCTGCATCAGCCGGTAGAACTCGGTGCGGTTGCGGTCGGCCAGACGCGCGGCGTCGGCCACGTTGCCGTCGGTGATCTTGAGCAGGCCGACGAGATAGTCGCGCTCGAAGCGGGTGCGCGCCTCGGTGTAGCTGAGCACCTCCATGCTGGGCACGCGCAGCGCGCGCTGCACCAGCGCCAGCGGCACCAGCGGCGTGGTGGCCAGCGCGGTGACCTGCTCGACCACGTTGTGCAGCTGGCGCACGTTGCCGGGCCAGGACGCGGTCGTCAGCGCCTTCATCGCGTCCGGCGCGAAGCCGTTGACCTTGCGGCCGTACTTCAGCGCCAGGCGCGACAGGAAGTGCGAAGCCAGCAGCGGGATGTCCTCGCGCCGCTCGGCCAGCGTGGGCAGCGACAGCGAGACCACGTTGAGCCGGTAGTACAGGTCCTTGCGGAAGCTGCCGTCGATGATGGCCAGGTCGAGGTCGCGGTGCGTGGCCGACAGGATGCGCACGTCCACCGGCACCGCGTGGCTGGCGCCCACCGGCCGCACCAGGCGCTCCTGCAGCACGCGCAGCAGCTTGACCTGCAGCGCGACGGGCATGTCCCCGATCTCGTCGAGGAACAGCGTGCCGCCGTTGGCCGCCTGGAACAGGCCCGGGTGGTTGGCCACCGCCCCGGTGAACGCGCCCTTGACGTGGCCGAACAGCTCGGACTCGAGCAGGTTCTCGGGGATCGCGCCGCAGTTGACCGCCACGAACGGCGCGCTGGCGCGCGGGCTGGCGCGGTGGATGGCGCGCGCGACCAGCTCCTTGCCGCTGCCGCTCTCGCCGCGGATCAGCACGCTGGCGTCCGACGCCGCGACGAGCTTGGCCTCGGCCAGCACCTCGGCCATGCGGGTGGAGCGGCTGACGATCTCCGCGCGCCAGGCCTCGACCTCGCCGCCGTCGGCCGTGGCGTCGGCGGCGCCTTCCATCGCGAGCGCGTTGGCGATGACGTCCAGCAGCGCCTTGCCGTCGAACGGCTTGGTCAGGTACGTGAAGACGCCGCGCGACGTCGCCTCCACCGCGTCGGGGATGGTGCCGTGCGCGGTCAGCAGGATCACGGGCAGCGACGGGTGCTGCACGCGGATCGCGTCGAACAGCGCCAGGCCGTCCTTGCCCGGCAGCTGCACGTCGCTGAGCACCAGCTGCGGCCGCTCCATCGCGATCTTGACCAGCGCGGCCTCCGCCGACTCGGCCGCCGTGACGCGGTAGCCCGCGCCCGACAGCCGCATCGACAGCAGCTTGAGCAGGTCGGGGTCGTCGTCGACGACGAGGATGTGCGCGCCGCTGCTCATGGGGGCTACGGCTTGGGCGACGACGCCGCCGGCGCTTGGCGCGTGTTGAGGTTGCGCTCGATGGCCTTGAGCGCGTCGATCTTGGCGTTGGCGTCGTCGAGCCGGCGCTGGTTGTCGCGCTGGGCGTCGCGCAGCTGCTGCGCGCTGCGCTCCGCGGCGTCCTCCGCGCGCTTTTGCTCGCCGAGGCGGTAGGCCAGCAGCCGCGCCAGCGCCCGCCACGGGTCGGCCTGCGGGGTGTTGTTGCGCAGCACCTGGTCGAGCAGGCCCTGCGCGCGGCCGAGGTCGCCCGGGGCGTGGGTCATGCCGAGCGCGACGGCCTGGTCCATCTGCTGCTCGATCGTCGCGTTCTCGACGTTGCGCGCGGCCTCGGCGGTGAGGTCGGCGGTGTTGAGCGCGCTGAGGCGGTCCTCGGTCGCCAGCAGGTGGCGCGCGGCGACGTCGCGCGCTTCCAGCGGCGGGTCGCACTTGACGACGGGCGCCGGCGGCGGAGGCGGCGGTGGGGGTGGCGGCGGGGGCGGCGGCGTCACGCAGGCGGCCAGGCTCAGCGCCGCGCAGGCGGCGACGAGCGCGGCGCCGGCGCGGGCGAGCGGGGACGGGACGTCAGTCTTTGGCATGGGGAAGCTCGATTCGGAAATGGGCGCCGGGCCCGTCGGAAAGCAGGTCGACGCGGCCGCCGTGCGCCTGCACATATTCGCGCACGATGGACAGCCCGATGCCGGTGCCGCGCACGGCGCCCTCGGGCTGCACCTCGCCGCGGAAGAACGGCTCGAAGATGCGGTCACGGTCGGCCGGGGCAACCCCGGGACCCTGGTCGCGCAGGTCGATGCGCACCTTTCCGGGCGCGGCCGACAGCGCAATGGACAGCGTCCCGGCGACGGGGCTGAAGCGTATCGAATTGGACAACAGGTTGCCGAGCGCCGCCGAGAGCTTGTCGGCGTCGACCGCCAGCACGGGCGCCTCGCCGTCGAGCCTGATCGTGAGCTGGCGTGCCTGCCACTGCAGCCGCTGCTCCTCGACCAGCGCGTGCAGCAGCTGGCGCAGGTCGGTGTCGCTGCGGTCCAGGCGGCGCGCCTCGAACGCGGCGGCGTTGAAGCGCAGCAGGGCCTCGATCTGGCCCTGCAGCGCGGCGGTGTTGTGGTTGAGGATGCGCGCGATCTCGCGCTGGTCGGCCGTCAGCGGGCCGGCCACGCCGTCCTCCAGCAGCGCGACGCCCTCGCGCAGCGCGGCCAGCGGCGTCTTCAGCTCGTGCGAGGTGTAGCGCAGGAAGCGCGCCTTGTCCTCGTCGAGCTCCTTCAGGCGCAGCCGCAGCCATTCGAGGCGGTGGCCGAGCGAGCGCAGGTCGCTCGGGCCGCGGATGTCGACCGGGTGGTCCATGCGGTTCTCGCCCAGCCCGGCGATCGCGCGCTCCAGCGCCTTGAGCGGCCGCGTGAGCCAGACGCCGAACGCCAGCGCCAGCAGCGCGGCCAGCACGATGGCGCCCAGCACCTGCGTGCCGACCGACGCACGCCCGGCCTCCAGCTGCGCCTGCAGCGCGGCGCTGCGCTCGTCGTCGATGCGGCGCACGTCCTGGGCGATCTGGTCGTTGAGGCGATCGAGGGCGCGGAAGCGCTCGTCGAGCGCGTCCTGGCGCAGCTGGATGGCGGCCTTGGGGCCGTCGAGCTGCTCCTTGATCGGCGGCACCTGCGCCAGCCATTGGGCGGACAGCGCGGCCGGCAGGTCGTGGCTGCGCATCTCGCCCAGCAGGCGCGCGGCGTCGTCGGCGGCCTGCGTGAAGCCGCGCAGCAGCGACGGGTCGTCCAGCACGATGTACTGGCGCGCGCTGCGCTCCATCGACACGCGCAGGTCGGCCAGCTGGCGCGCGTCGGCCGTCAGCAGCAGCGCGCTGGCGGTGGCCACGCGGCTCTGCGCCATCACGCGCTCGAGCGTGAACAGCCCACCCAGCGACGCGGCCGCGAGCAGGCCCGCGATCAGCAGGAAGGCGGCGAGCAGGGTCTGCCGGAACGACAGGCGCAGGAGGTTGGACACGCGGGCGGCGATGGCGACGAGGCGAAGGGCGCATTGTCACGCGAGCGCGGTGTCCGCGGTTGCCGGGGCATTTCGGCGCCGCGCGGCGGGATGCCGGGCCGCCGGTCCGGCGATTCGTCGCATCGCGCGCCGCGGTGCGGGCCGGCGTCCCTAGAGTGCGGCCATCGCCTTCCGACGCCACGACGCCATGACCACCCTGTCCCTCGCCCGCCGGCCCTTCGTCGAGATCACGGATCTGCGCTTGCGCCTGTGGCCGGTGCTGCTGGCCGGCGCGCTGATGCAGGGCGTGCTGTGGCCGGCGCGCGAGCTGGCGCGCGCGATCGCGCATCGCCACGCCGATTTCTTCAACGGGCATGTCTGGGCCTTCGTCGGGCTGGCGATGGCGTTCCAGACGCTGGCCGGACTCGCCTGCATCGCCGTGATGCGGCGCGTGCTGCCCCGGGCGCCGACCTACCTGCGGTGGCCGGCGCGCGGACGCTCGCTCGTCGGCCTGGCGCTGGCGATCGGCGTCGGCATGGGCGTGCTGATGCTGGCGGCCGACTACTGGCCCCAGCTCGCCGCGCACCGCGCGCCCGCCGCCGACTACGGCAGGACGCCCGGCGGCATCGCGGGCTGGCTCGCCGTGATGGCCTGCTCGGGCCTGTGCGAGGAGCCGATCTTCCGCGGCCTGCTGGTGGGCCTGCTGACCGCGCTGGTGCCCGGCCGGCTGCGCGTCGGCCGCGTCGACCTGCCGGTGGCCGGCGTCCTCGTGGCGTTGCTGTTCGGCCTGGCGCACTACGAGTCGTTCCGGGTCGACCCGCTGCCGCTGGCGATCGCCCAGCAGCTCTACGCGTTCGCATTCGGGCTGGTCTACGTCTGGCTGATGGAGCGCTCGCGCAGTCTGCTGGCGGCCGTCGTCGCGCACGGCGTCGGCGACGCGGTCGAGGTGGGCGCGGTGGTCTGGCTGCAGGCCGCGTGGGGCGGTCATTGAGCAGCGGACCGACGCTGCGCAGGCGCGGAGATTGCTCCACCAAGTACGCGCCTGCTGCAGATCGACATCGCCCATGCCGTCCCGCTCCTGCATCGTCGTCGCCGACGACAACCACGACGCCGCCGACACCCTGGCCCAGCTGCTCGACCTGATGGGCTACGACGCCGTCGCGGTCTACGACGGCGAACAGGCGGTGCGGGCCTGCCACGCCCTGCATCCCGACCTGGCGATCCTGGACGTGCAGATGCCCGTGCTGGACGGCTGCCAGGCCGCGCGCCGCATCCGCGCCGGCGAGCATGGCCACGCGCCCTGGCTGGCGTCGCTGACCGGCCTGCGCCCGCAGGAGGAGCCGCTGCGCTCGGGCCGCGACCTGTTCGACGCCCACCTGAGCAAGCCGCTGCGCGTCGACGAACTGTCCACCCTGCTGGCGCGCGCCGCCGCCTTCATGCGCTGAATCCGCGCCGGCCGACTGCCGTGTAGGCGCCGTCCGACGGTGTCGCGGCGTGTGCGCCGACGCATGCGGAAGTTCGCGGATACACCTGCGGTCGGGACGTTACGTTGTCCGACCGCAAACTGTCGTTCGTCTGAAAACGTGGTGTCGGTTTACCAGTCCTCACATTGTTTCTGGCGCTGGAGAGCACAGTAAGGAACTCGCGCCGCAGAAGCGCGCCATCGACAACGGAGATGACCATGAAACAAGCACCCTTCATGCGTGTCCTGCCCTTTGCCATCGCGCTGGCGCTCGGCGCCTGCGGCGGCGGTGGCGGCAACGACAGTTCCGGCAGCACCTCGACGCCCAGCAGCGCCTCGACCACGTCGTCGGGCGCCATCACGGCCTTCGGCAGCGTGTTCGTCAACGGCCACGAGTTCGCCACCGGCACGGCCCGCGTGATGGACGACGACACCGGCGACACCTCCGGCAAGGTGTCGGCGCTCGAGGTCGGCGAGGTCGTCGACGTCGATCAGGACAGCTCCAGCACGAGCTCCGCGCCGGTCGCGCAATGGCTGCACGTGCACCCGCTGGCGCGCGGCTACGTCGACGCGTCCGACACCACGGCCAACACCCTCACGGTGATGGGCCAGACGGTGAGCCTGGACAGCGGCACGCTGTTCTCCGACCACCGCGCCTGCGTCAGCGCCACCACCGGCGCCTGCACCGCGATCACCGACGCGACGGGCCTGACCGTCACCACGACGGGCACGAGCACCACGCCGGGCTCGTACGTGACCGTCGACGGCTACCTGTTCAGCGCCACGGCCGGCTCGGCGCAGATCGTCGCGACGCTGGTGTCGGTGCGCGACGTCCCGACCAGCTACCCGGCGGCGTTCAAGGCCGAGGGCCTGGTCACCGCGACGACCGCCGCCGGCGCCACCACGGGCGTCACCATCGGCGGCCTGGCGGTGGACCTGGGCAGCGCCACCTGCCGCGTCGACGGCGCCACGACGCCGTGCGCGAGCGCGTTCGCGGCCGGCGAGGTCGTGTCCGTGTTCTCGACGACCGCGCCCACGCTGCCGGCCGCCGCGTTCACGGCCACCGTCGCCATCGAGCGCAAGCACCTGCCGGTGCAGACCGCCGGCGCCGCGGTGGAGTTCGACGGCCGCGTCTCGACCTCGACGCCCGCCTCGGGCACGACCGCCGCGACCTTCGTCGTGCGCGGCGTGACGGTCGACACCTCCGCGCTGCCGGCCGGCACCTCGCTGCCGGCGGTGGGCGACCTGGTGCGCGTCACGGGCACGGTCTCGAGCGACGGCCTGTCGGTGACGGCCAGCGCGATCAAGATCCTGCACGCCGCGCGCAGCGTCAGCTATGCGTTCGGGGGCGACGTCACCGCGGTGGCGGCCGGCACGGTCAGCGGCACGTTCAACGTGACGGTGCTGGGCCAGACGATCGTCGTCAGCGACCAGACCCGGCTGTCCGACCGCCAGTCGTGGACCTGGGAGGACGACGATCCGCAGAGCAATCCGTTCAACATCACCACGTTCCAGACCTACCTGGCGGCGAGCAAGTCGCAGCACGTGGCGGTGAAGGCGGCCAAGGACAGCAGCGGCGTGCTGCAGGCGCTGTCGTTCTCCATCCGGCCCGTCTCGACGTTCAGCGAGGTCGCCGGCCCGGTCGACGCGACGCCCGCCCCGGTGGCCGGCACGTCCAGCACGCCCTCGACGTTCTCGATCGACGGCGTGGCCGTCAGCGCCGCGGCCGGCTCGGTCCACTTCGCGCACGACGGCCTGACGGCGATCGCCGCCGGCGACGAGGTCGCCGCCTCCGGCACCTTCGCCTCCGGCGTGCTGGGCGTCGCCGCGACGCAGAGCTTCGACAACTTCGTGATCGACTTCGGCCCGCCGCGCGTGGGCGGCGACGACGTGCCGCTCTGATCGGCCCGCGGCGATGGCGCGTCCCGCTGCGGGCGCGTCCTTCCCGCTTGAAGACGAGGCCCCTGGATCCGCCGGACCCAGGGGCCTTTGCATTGGCGTGGCCGGGGCGCGACCCTGCGCCCCGGTACGGCGCGTCAAGGCCGCAGCGTCAAGTCGCTGTCCGGCGAGCCGTCGGGGTGGGCGAACCACCAGACGCGGTTCCTGCCCGCGGGGCAGCCGGCGCCGCTGGCGACGCTCGTGACGGCGCCGTCGGCGCTCGCCACGCTGGCGCGGTAGCAGCCGCCGATCGAGTCGGCGTACGCGAAGCCCTGCCTGTTCTGCTGCCCGCTGTGGCCGGTCACCGCGAACGAGGGACTGAAGTTCAGCGTGTCGCCGGCGTCGACGGTGTTGTCGACCTGCGCGCTGAACGACGCGCCTCCGGCCTGCCGGCGCGCGATCGCGTTGCCGTAGCCCTGGTGGAACGTCGTCCGCTGGGTGTAGCCGTCGCTGGACGGCGCGAACAGGTAGTCCATGTGCAGCGGATAGCGCGCGCTCTGGTCGAACTCGGCCACCAGCACCTGGCCGACCTGGCTGCGGCTGGTGCCGGTCACAGAGGTCGTCTGGTCGACGACCTGCCCGTAGCTGCTGCCGTCCGCGGCGACCGCGAAGGTCTGCGTGTTCGCGAAGGCGACCGTCTGGTCCACCGTGGTCCACACCTGGCCGTGCGAGGTGTTCGCGACGCCGGTGATCACGAAGTGGCGCGACAGCCGGGTGGCGATGTCGCCGCTGACGTTGCCGCTCGCGTCGGTGCTCAGCGTGTCCGAGATGGCCGGTGTCGCCGCCTGGCCGGCGAGCGTGTTGCGCGTGACCGCGCCGGTGACGAAGGCGCCGTTCGGATCCTGGTACAGCAGCAGCGTCGCGCTGGCCGAGTAGTAGTTGTTGGCGCCGGCGACGCGCAGCGCCACCGTGTGCGGCTGGCCGTCGCTCAGCATGGCGGCGAAGGGCGTCAGGTCGACGCGGTAGGGTATGAAGTTCAGCGTCTGCACGCCCGGCGTCGGCCGCCACAGGTACGGATCGATGCCGCCCGTGTAGACCCACGGGTAGATCGGCGCCACGCCCGCGGCCTGGCCGTCGATGCTGACCTGGCCCTCGCGGTAGCTGCCGCCGCCGCAGTCCTGCACCTGTGCGGCGTAGGCGTCCGGGACGCAGCTCCATGAGAACTCGTCGCCGCTCTGGCTCTGCATGAAGACGTCGAGGTAGGCTCGCTCGACGTTGCGCGGCAGGGTCAGCGTCTTCGTCAGCTGGCTGTCGGGGGTGTCGAGCTCGGTCGTCGCGCCCAGCGGGTCGCTGCCGATCGCGATCACGCGGTCGGGCACCTGCGGCGCCTTGGCCTGCGGCGTGGCCGGATAGAACAGCAGCCGCGCGTTGCCGGAAATGATGCCGGTATAGGTGCCGTTGACCAGGTTGGCGAGCATCGCCTGGCCGCCGCCGGGCACGCGAAAGAGCCGGCTGTAGTCGGTGAGGTCGCGCTCGACGTGCCAGCTCGGCGCCACCGTGGCGGACGGCTCCTCGGTCGTGCCGAAGTACAGGTTGACGCCGGCCAGCCAGATCGACGCCGTGCGGTCGAACTGGCGCCCGGCGGTGACGGCGAAGTCGGCTTCCAGCACGACCTTGGCCCACGGGCCGCTGCAGGCCGGCGGCGCATAGCTGAACGGCCGCGGCGAGAAGTCGTTGAAGACGGTGCCGCTGAACAGCGTCGCCACGCAGGGCTGGCCGGGCGGGCGCGGCACCGTGGGATCGGCCACGGTCACGTTGCGCGTGCCGACCTGGGCAGTGGTGTCGACGACGGGCATGTCATGCCGGGCGGCGGGACGCGCGGCTGCGCCGGCGACGGCGGCCGCTGCAAGCAGGCCCAGCGCGCCATGGGTGACGGCACGGCGGGTGCGATGGGTGAACGGCATCGGGATCTCCTCGTCCGTTGATTCGGGGGAGCCATGCTAGCCAGCGACCCTTGCGGCAACAACTGGCGATGACCGTGCCTCCCGGCCGGATCCCCTGTTCTGGGGAGGTGCGCCTGGCGCTCGTCGAAGGGCTGCCGCGCGCCGGTGTCGAAACAGGCGGCGAGCGGCGCCCCGGAATTGAAAAGGGCTCGTGAGTCGCTGACTCACGAGCCCTTCGGGTTCTGGTGGCGCTTCAGGGATTCGAACCCCGGACCTGCGGATTATGATTCCGTCGCTCTAACCGGCTGAGCTAAAGCGCCAAGCCTGCCATTGTATGCGATTTTTTGGTGGCAAGGGAAGGGGTTGGCGTCACAATGTCGAAAAAGACCTTTCGGGCTTGCATCGAGTCCGACTGCCCCGACCATTGGGCGTCGCGCGTCCGACGACGGATGCGCCTGGCCGCGCCGGGTCGCCGGAACGCTTCGAGAGACCGCTTCCCTTCATGTTCAGCTTCTTCCGCAAGAAAACCGAGTCGGGCTCCCCGTGGGAGACCCAGCGCATGCCGGAGGCCGCGCCGGCGGCGCCGGTCTCGGTGACGACGCCCGCGCCTGCGCACGCACCCGCGCCCACGAACGCTCCCGCGGCGGCGCCGGAGCCGTCCGCGCCACTCGACTTCCTCAAGCGCGTCTTCACCGGCAGCCCCGCGCCCGCGGCTGCGGTCGCGACCCCGCCGACCGCACCCGTGGAGACGGTCGCGCCGGTCGCACCGGCACCCGCCACCGAGGCACCGCGCGAAGCCTGGTTCCAGCGCCTGCGCAAGGGCCTGGCGCGGACCGGCTCGGGCATCGCGCAGGTGTTCACCGGCGCGCGCATCGACGACGAGTTGTACGAGGAACTGGAGTCCGCGCTGCTGATGGCCGACGCCGGCGTGCGCGCGACCGAGCACCTGCTGAAGGACCTCAAGCAGCGCGTGAAGGCCGCCGGCTCGACCGAGCCCGCGCAGGTGAAGGCGCTGCTGGCCGACGCGATCGTCGACCTGCTGTCGCCGCTGGAACGCTCGCTGATGGTGGGCGAGCACCAGCCGACCGTGATCATGGTGGCGGGCGTCAACGGCGCCGGCAAGACCACCAGCATCGGCAAGCTCACGCGCCATCTCGCCGAGGCGCAGTGCAAGGTGCTGCTGGCCGCGGCCGACACCTTCCGCGCCGCGGCGCGCGAGCAGCTCGAGGTCTGGGCCGATCGCAACCAGGTCGAGATCGTCAGCCAGGAAGGCGGCGATCCGGCGTCCGTTACCTTCGACGCCGTGCGCGCGGGCAGGGCGCGCGCATGCGATGTGGTTATCGCCGACACCGCCGGCCGCCTGCCGACGCAGCTCCACCTGATGGAGGAGCTCAGGAAGATCAAGCGCGTCATCACCAAGGCCGAGGCCACTGCGCCGCACGAGGTGCTGCTGGTGATCGACGGCAACACCGGCCAGAATGCGCTGGAGCAGGTCAAGGCCTTCGACGCCGCGCTGGGCCTGACGGGCCTGGTCGTCACCAAGCTCGACGGCACGGCCAAGGGCGGCGTGCTGGCGGCGATCGCGCTGTGGTCGCGCGAGCGCGCCGCGCAGGCGCACGCGAAGCCGATTCCGGTCTATTTCATCGGCGTGGGCGAGAAGCTGGAGGACCTGCAGACCTTCAGCGCCCGCGAGTTCGCGAGCGCGCTGCTGAACTGATCCGCGTCGCGGAAACGGAAACGGGGCCCGCGGGCCCCGTTCTTCATGGCGCCAGGCGCATCACATCTTGTGGTTCGCGCGCCAGTCCTGCACGGCCTTCATCGTGCGGTTGACGTGGTCGGCCGGATCCAGGCTGGAGTAGACGTACAGCACCTTGTCGTCCGGCGTGATCACGTAGGAGATGCGGTCGGCGTAGGGCATCACGGCCATCTTCGCGTCGTAGGACTTGATGATGGCGGACGCGGGATCGGCCGCGACGGCGAACTTGTCGCGGCACTCTTCCTTCGAGAACTTGAGCTGCGTGGCGATGTCGTCGTGCGACACGCCCACCACGGTGGCGCCGAGCGCGGCGAACTTCTCGGTGGCCTCGGCGAACAGGTGCGCCTCGACCGTGCAGCCGCTGGTGAACGACTTCGGGAAGAAGTACAGCACGACCGGGCCCTTCTTGAGCGCGTCCGCCAGCACCAGCGGCATCTGCTTGCCGCCGACGGCGGCCTCGGTGGTGAACAGCGGCGCGGCGTCGCCGGGCTTGAGCGCCGCGTGGGCGGCAGTGCCAAGAAGGGCGAGGGCCGCCGCGGCGAGCAGCGGGGTCAGGCGACGAAGCATGGTGATCTCCAACGACAGTGTTCGAGTGAAGCCGGGATCCTAGTCCGTCGAGCTGAATCGTGCTGGCGCTGGGACGGCGGCGCGGGTATTGAACCGAAGCGCGCGAAAGCGGAATGAGTGGCACGGCAACCTCTCCGCCGCCGGCGCTCGACTCCGGGATCAGAAGTTCAAGGGAGCGGCGGAACCGGCTCTGCCGGGCCGCTCGCGGCCGGCCCCTCGGGGGCAGGGAGCGCCAGCGACCGTGGGGCTCACATCTTTCCGCCCATCATTCCCTTCATGGCGCCCATCTTCTTCATCATCTTCATCAGGCCGCCACCGCGCATCTTCTTCATCATGTCGCGCATCTGCTCGTACTGGTTGAGCAGGCGGTTGACGTCCTGCACCTGCACGCCGGCGCCCTTGGCGACGCGGAACTTGCGCTTGGCCTTGAGCAGCTCGGGCTTGCGGCGCTCCAGCGGCGTCATCGAGTTGATGATGCCCTCCATGCGGCGCATGTCGCGCTCGGCCTTGTCCATGTCGGGCTGGCCGGCCTTGGCGGTCATCTCGGTGGGCAGCTTGTCCATCAGGCCGGCCAGGCCGCCCATCTTCTTCATCTGGCTCAGCTGGGCCAGGAAGTCGTTGAGGTCGAAGTCGTTGCCCGAGCGCACCTTCTCGGCGAGCTTCTGCGCGGCCTCGACGTCCAGCCCCTTGGTGACGCCCTCGACCAGCGCGACGATGTCGCCCATGCCCAGCACGCGGCCGGCGTGGCGGTCGGCGTCGAACACCTCGAGGCCGTCGATCTTCTCGGACACGCCCGCGAACTTGATCGGTGCGCCGGTGACCTGGCGCACCGACAGCGCCGCGCCGCCGCGCGAGTCGCCGTCGAGCTTGGTCAGCACGATGCCCGTCAGCGGCAGCGCTTCCTTGAACGCCTTGGCGGTGTTGATCGCGTCCTGGCCCTGCATCGCGTCGACGACGAACAGCGTCTCGACCGGCTTGAGCAGCGCGTGCAGGTCCTTGATCTCGGCCATCAGCAGCTCGTCGATGGCCAGGCGGCCGGCGGTATCGACCAGCAGCACGTCGAAGTAGTGCTTTCTCGCGTAGTCGATGGCCGCGGCGGCGATGTCGTGCGGCTTCTGGTCGGGCGTGGACGGGAACCATTCCGCGCCGGCCTGCTTCGTGACCGTCTTCAGCTGCTCGATGGCGGCGGGGCGGTAGACGTCGCCCGAGACCGTCAGCACCTTCTTCTTGCGCTTCTCGATCAGGTACTTGGCGAGCTTGGCGGTGGTGGTCGTCTTGCCGGCGCCCTGCAGGCCGGCCATCAGGATGACGGCGGGCGGTTGCACGGCGAGGTCGATGTCGGCGATGCCCTCGCCCATCGTGGCGGCGAGTTCCTTCTGCACGATGCTGACGAGCACCTGGCCCGGCGTCAGCGAGGCCACCACCTCCTGGCCGAGCGCCTTGTCCTTGACCCGCGCGATGAAGTCGCGCACGACGGGCAGCGCCACGTCGGCCTCGAGCAGGGCCATGCGCACCTCGCGCAGCATGTCCTGGACGTTCGATTCGGTGATGCGGGCCTGGCCGCGCATCGTCTTGACGAGGCGCGACAGGCGGTCGGTGAGGGTGGAGGCCATGGGGGTGGGCGCGCGCAAGGTCGGGTGCGCGGCGCCTTAGTAAACTGCGGGGATGATTCTATCGTCTGACCTCATCCACGCGCTGGCGTGGGCTGCCGTGGCGGCCTACGCGCTGTCGGGGCTGGGACGCCCCGCCTGGGGCGCGCGCGCGCAGGTCGTGGCGCTGATCCTGCACGGCCTGTGGGTGGCGGGTACCTTCGTCGGCGAGGCCGATGCGGGGCAGGGTATCCGCTGGGGCTTCGCGCCGGTGCTGTCGCTGACCGCATGGCTGGTGCTCACCGTGCACTTCACCGAGACGCGACTGGTGCCGATCTCCGGGCTGCGGCGCATCTTCGCCGTTCTCGGCGCGGCCAGCGTGCTGCTCGCGCTGGCGTTCCCGGGCGACGTCGTGATCGTCCCGCACTCGGCCTACGCGCCGCTGCACTGGACGCTGGGCATCGCGGCCTACGCGCTGTTCGGCGTGGCCGTCGTGCACGCCGCGATGCTCGACCACGCCGAACGCCAGCTGCGTCAGAAGGCTGGCGACGGCGTGCTGGGCTTGCCGCTGCTGTCGCTGGAGCGGCTCACCTTCCTGTTCGTCGAGGCCGGCTTCGCGGTGCTGACGCTGGCCATCGTCATCGGCCTGTTCACGCTGGCGCACTGGCGCTGGGGCGACCACAAGAGCGTGCTGTCGCTCGCGAGCTGGGCCACCTTCGCGGCGCTCATCGTCGGCCGCCGCACGCGCGGCTGGCGCGGCCGCCAGGCCACGCGCTGGGTCTACGCCGGCGCCGTGCTGATGCTGCTGGCCTACGTGGGCTCGCGCTTCGTGTTCGAGGTCGTGCTGCAGCGCGCGCCGACCGGGCTGGGCAACTGACATGATCGGACGTCTCCTGCTCTGGCTGGTGCTGGCGTTCGTGGCGTGGTCGCTGCTGCGCCCGCGCAAGGCCGTGCCGCCGCCGCGGGCCGCCGCGCGCGAGCGCGGGCCCGCGCCGGCGGACGCCGCGCCCGAGGCCATGGTCGACTGCGCGCACTGCGGCCTGCACTTCCCGGCCTCGGAGGCGGTGCGCGACGGTGCGCGGCTGTTCTGCTGCAGCGCGCATCGCGACGCGGGGCCGCGGCGTGGGCAATGAGCGCGGCGTGAACCGGGGCGTCGCCATCCATGTGGAATAGCAAGGAGCGCAAGGCGCGCCGCGCGGCGAAGACGCGCGAGGGCGCCGACGCGGGACTGCCCGAGGAGTCGTGGTTCAACACGATCGACGGCAGCGTCGACCTTCCGGCGGCCCCGGGCGACAAGGCCGGGGCCTGGGACGTGCCGGTGCTGCGCCCGCTCGCCGGCCACGCGCTGCGCCGCATCTTCGGCACCTACGTCGCGGCGCGCGCCGCGCTCGGCATCGCGCTCGTGCTCGCCAACGCGCTGATGGGCGCGGCCACCGGCCGCTTCGTCAGCGCGCCGCTGACGCTGTGCGGCATCTACGCGGGCCAGGCGCTGATCTGGTGGCTCACCGACGAGTTCCGCATGTTCCGGCTGCTGCAGTCGGCGCGCTGGCAGTGGTGGATGACGATCGGCGTCGACCTGGTCATCTTCGGCTCCATCCACTGGATCGAGCCGACCTCGCCGCTGAACTTCGTCGCGCTGCTGGTGCTGCCGGTGCTGATGGCGGGCATCCTGACGCCGCGCCTGCCCGCGCTGGCGACGGCGGCGGGCGTCGCGCTGATGCTGCTGGGGGCGGCCGGGCGCGTCTACCGCGTCGTGCCGGACTCGGCGGCGCTGATGTCGCAGGCCGGCCTGAGCGGCATCGGCCTGTTCGTGGTGGCGCTGCTGGCGGGCGAGCTCTCGATGCGGCTCGCGCACGAGGAGCGCACCGCGCGCGACAGCCGCGAGCGCGCGCGCCAGCAGGCCCAGCTGAGCCGGCTGGTGATCGAGGACATGGCCGACGGCGTGCTGGTGATCGACCGCCAGCTGCGCGTGCGCGCCGCCAACCCGTCGGCGCGCCGGCTGCTGGTGGCGCAGGCGGCGCGCTGCCCGTCGCCGCCGTTCTCGCTGCGGCTGCATCCGGGCTGGCTGGTGCTGGCCGACGAGGTGGACCAGGCCTTCGGCCGCGGCAACTGGCCGGCGGCGCCGTTCGACCTCAACATCCAGCTCGAGGACCTGACGCGCCGCGCGCTGCACATCCGCGCCCGCTTCACGCGCAGCCGCACCGACGGCGGCGACTCGGCCCCGGCCGACGAGCCGCTGTGCGTGCTGTTCATCGAGGAGCTGCGCTCCGTGCAGGCGCGCCTGCGCCAGGAGCGGCTGGCGGCGATGGGCCGCATCTCGGCGGGCGTCGCGCACGAGATCCGCAACCCGCTGGCCGCGATCGCGCAGGCCAACGCGCTGCTGGAGGAGGACGAGCTGCGGCCCGACCAGCGGCGCCTGATCCGCATCATGACGGACAACATCGACCGGCTGCGCCGCATCGTCGACGACGTCATGGAGGCCGCGCCGGGTTCGCTCGCACCGTCGCGCACGCTCGACGCCAGCGCCGAGATCGCCAGCATCTGCAGCGAATGGGCGCGCACCGTCGGGCTGGCGCTCGGCAGCGCGAGCCGGCTGCAGGTGCTGCTGCCGTCCACGCCGGTGGGCGTCGTGTTCGACCCCGACCACCTGCGCCGCGTGCTGGTCAACCTGCTGGACAACGCGATCCGCCACGCCAGCCCCGCGCCGGGCGGCGTGCGCATCTCGCTGAGCACCAGCGACGACGGCGCCTGGGCGTCGCTGGCGGTGGCCAGCGACGGCGAGCCGATCCCGCTCGACGTCGAGCCCTACCTGTTCGAGCCCTTCCACTCCACGCGCAGCCGCGGGACGGGCCTCGGGCTGTACATTTGCCGGGAGCTGTGCGAACGCCACGGCGCCCGGATCGATTTCCGGCGCCACGACGAGCGTCACTGCAACGTGTTCGAGGTGATGATGCCGCGCGAATCGCTGACGTCGGCGGAAGGCCGACTGGTGCTATGACAGCCGCCGTGAACACCGGCCAGGCCGGGCCGTCGGGCGCCGGCGCCGTGCACGCCAGCAGCGTGCTGGTCGTCGACGACGAACCCGACCTGCTGACGCTGTACGAGCTGACGCTGCTGCGCGAGGGCCTGGAGGTCGAGACCGCCTCGACCGTCGCCCAGGCGCGCGAGATCCTGCAGTCGCGGCTGTTCCGCGCCGTCATCAGCGACATGCGGCTGCCCGACGGCTCCGGCCTCGACCTGCTGCAGTGGCTGGAGCAGAGCGGCCGGCCCGAGAAGGTGATCGTCGTCACCGCCTACGGCTCGCCCGAGAACGCCGTCACCGCGCTGAAGGCCGGCGCGTTCGACTACCTCACCAAGCCGGTCGACCTGCGCCAGTTCCGCGCGGTCGTCGCCTCCGCGATGGGGCGCATGCGCGCGGCGCCGCCCCCGCCGCTGGCCGACGCGCTGCCGGCCGACGGCCGCGGCGACCCGCTGCGCCGGCTGGTTGGCGGCTCCGACGCGATGGCCAACGTGCGCGGCCTGGTCGAGAAGGTGGCGCGCAGCATGGCGCCGGTGCTGGTGCAGGGCGAGTCGGGCACCGGCAAGGAGCTCGTCGCGCGCGCCATCCACGACGTCAGCGCGCGCGCCGGCCAGCCCTTCGTCGCCGTCAACTGCGGCGCGATCCCGGAGACGCTGCTGGAGGCCGAGTTCTTCGGCGTGCGCAAGGGCGCGTTCACCGGCGCCAGCGCCGACCGCGACGGCTTCTTCCAGGCGGCCAACGGCGGCACGCTGTTCCTCGACGAGATCGGCGACCTGCCGTTCGCGATGCAGTCCAAGCTGCTGCGCGCGATCCAGGAGCGCGCGGTGCGGCCGATCGGCGCCACCTCCGAGCTGACGATGAACGTGCGCATCGTCAGCGCGACGCACAAGGATCTCGCCGCCGAGGTGCAGGCCGGCCGCTTCCGCCAGGACCTGTTCTACCGCCTCAACGTGATCGACATCAAGGTGCCGCCGCTGCGCGAGCGCCTGGCCGACCTGCCCGCGCTCGCGGACGCGCTGCTCGCGCGGCTGGCGCGCGAGGCCGGCGTCGCGCCGGCCCGGCTGTCGCCCGAGGCGCGCGCGCTGCTCGCCCGCTACGCCTTCCCGGGCAACGTGCGCGAGCTCGAGAACCTGCTGCACCGCGCCGTGGCGTTGAGCAACGGCGAGCTGATCGTGCCCGCCGACCTCGCGCTGCCCGAGACGCTGCTGGCCGGCGCGCCGCCGTCGCCCGAGCCGGACGCCGCTGCCGTCGCCGCGACGGCGGCCGGCGACGCCGTCGCCCCGGCGCTGGCCGGATCCACGCCTGAACCCGTGTCGCGCGCCGCCGAGCCCGAGTCCCTGCCGACCGACCTCGCGCGCTACCTCGACGAGGTGGAGCGCGAGATCCTCGTGCGCGCGCTCGAGCGCCACGGCTTCAACCGCACCGCGGCCGGCGCCAGCCTCGGGCTGTCGCTGCGGCAGATGCGCTACCGGATGGCGCGGCTCGGCATCACCGAGTCCGAGGCGTCCGACCCGGCATGATCGGAGACTGGGACGCCGGCTGGTGGCGCCACGCCAGGCGCGTGCCGTCGCCGAACTTCAACGCGCGTCCGGCCGATGCGCGCGTCGACACCGTCGTGCTGCATTCCATCAGCCTGCCGCCGGGGCAGTACGGCGGCGACGGCGTCGAGCGGCTGTTCACGAACACGCTGGACTGGTCGGCGCATCCGTATTTCGAGACGATCCGCGGGCTCGAGGTGTCGGCGCACTTCCTCGTGCGGCGCGACGGCACGGTGCTGCAGTTCGTGCCGATCGGCGCCCGCGCCTGGCACGCCGGGCGCTCGAGCTGGGACGGCCGCGCGGAGGCCAACGACTGGTCGATCGGCATCGAGCTGGAAGGCCTCGAAGGCGACGTCTTCGAGCCGGCGCAGTACGACGCGCTCGAGCAGCTGTTGCGCGCAGTCGACCACGTCTGTGCAATCCGTCACGTCGTCGGGCACGAGCACGTGGCGCCCGGGCGCAAGGCCGATCCGGGTCCCGGCTTCGACTGGGCCGGCCTCGCGGCGCGCCTGCGTTGGGACGCGGGTCGCATCCCGCCTGCGGACGACGATCCGCGCGCCTGATTCCATGCGGGTTGCCGGACCGCGATGCGGCGCGCGGCCAGCATCCATGCGGGTCGCGACGAGCGACGCGCGCAACGGCGCGGCTTGCCGGACCGCATCGCCGCGCGCTGCGCCGCGCCAAATCCGCAGCCCGTCCGCACGATTTCGAGCGTTCCATCGCGACACTACGGGTAGTGCCTTAGAGGTTTTTTGACGCTACGTATAGCGTTCGCTTGTTCGGCCTGCTACAGTGGCTCCATCGGTCATCCGGTAGCAGAACCTCAATGCTCATCCCACTCGACCCACCCTGCGACGAGGCAGCCGGCTCCAGCCGGCAGCCGTCGAAATCGAAGGTGGAGTCGTCGGCAGCGCCGAGCGGATAGGCCCCACACACGTCGTCGCACGCACTCGCTCAGGCAGCGAGTCGGGCCGCGGCTTTGTGTGTTGGAAAGCCTGAGGTTCTGCACACGCTACGCACAAGTCATCCACAGCTTTTCAGTTCCAGACAATTCAGGAAGAGGGGTCGCCATGCAGGGAATCGCATCCACCATCAACGAGACCGGAGCCGCAGCGCACGTCGCGCCGGCCCAGACGGTCGTCGGCGCCCAGTCCGCCTACCAGGGCTACCAGATCATCCGCCGCAACGGCGCGGTGGTGTCGTTCGAGCCCAGCAAGATCGCGGTCGCGCTGATGAAGGCGTTCCTGGCGGTGCACGGCACGCAGGGCGCGGCCTCGGCCAGCGTGCGCGAGACGGTCGACCAGCTGACCGAGAGCGTCGTGCGCGCGCTGCTGCGCTCGCGCCCGGCCGGCGGCACCTTCCACATCGAGGACATCCAGGACCAGGTCGAGCTCGGCCTGATGCGCGGCAGCCACCACGAAGTGGCGCGCGCCTACGTGCTGTACCGCGAGCGCCGCGCGCAGGATCGCGTCAAGGCCGGCCAGGTCGAGACGCGCGCCGCCGAGCCCGAGCTGTTCGTCACCGACAAGGGCGAGCGCGTGCCGCTGGACGTGGCCCACCTGCGCGCGCTGATCGAGTCGGCCTGCGCCGGCCTGGGCGCGGACGTCGCCGCCGAGCCGGTGTTCGCCGAGACGCGCCGCAACCTGTACGACGGCGTGCCGATGGACGAGGTCTTCAAGGCCGCCATCCTGGCCTCGCGCACGCTCATCGAGAAGGAGCCGGCGTACACCCGCGCCACCGCGCGCCTGCTGATGCACACGATCCGCAAGGAGATCCTGGGCGAGGAGGTGTCGCAGGAGCAGATGGGCGAGCGCTACGCCGAGTACTTCCCGAAGTTCATCAAGCGCGGCATCAAGGCCGAGCTGCTGGACGAGAAGCTGGCGCAGTTCGACCTGGCCAAGCTGGGCGCCGCGCTCGACGCGTCGCGCGACATGCAGTTCGACTACCTCGGCCTGCAGACCCTGTTCGACCGCTACTTCCTGCACGAGCGCGACGTCCGCATCGAGCTGCCGCAGGCGTTCTTCATGCGCGTGGCCATGGGCCTGTCGCTCGGCGAGATCGACCGCGAGGCGCGCGCCATCGAGTTCTACAACGTGCTGTCGACGTTCGACTTCATGTCGTCGACCCCGACGCTGTTCAACTCCGGCACCCGCCGCTCGCAGCTGTCCAGCTGCTACCTGACGACGGTGGCCGACGACCTCGACGGCATCTACGAGGCGCTCAAGGAGAACGCGCTGCTGTCGAAGTTCGCCGGCGGCCTGGGCAACGACTGGACCAACGTCCGCGCGCTCGGCTCCTACATCAAGGGCACCAACGGCAAGAGCCAGGGCGTCGTGCCGTTCCTGAAGGTGGTCAACGACACCGCCGTCGCCGTCAACCAGGGCGGCAAGCGCAAGGGCGCCGTCTGCGCGTACCTGGAGACGTGGCACCTGGACATCGAGGAGTTCCTCGAGCTGCGCAAGAACACCGGCGACGACCGCCGCCGCACGCACGACATGAACACGGCGAACTGGATTCCCGACCTGTTCATGCGCCGCGTGATGGAAGGCGGCGACTGGACGCTGTTCTCGCCGTCGTCCTGCCCCGACCTGCACGACCTGGTCGGCCTCGAGTTCGAGAAGGCCTACGCCGCCTACGAGGCCAAGGCGGACAGCGGCGAGCTCAAGCTGTTCAAGCGCATCCCGGCCAAGGACCTGTGGCGCCGCATGCTGACGATGCTGTTCGAGACGGGCCACCCCTGGATCACGTTCAAGGACGCCTGCAACGTGCGCTCGCCGCAGCAGCACGTGGGCGTCGTGCACTCGTCCAACCTGTGCACCGAGATCACGCTCAACACCAGCGACACCGAGATCGCCGTCTGCAACCTCGGCTCGGTCAATCTGGCGCAGCATCTGGTCGCCGGCGCCGACGGCCAGCTGGGCATCGACCACGCCAAGCTGCAGAAGACCGTGCGCACCGCGATGCGCATGCTCGACAACGTCATCGACATCAACTACTACGCGGTCAAGAAGGCGCGCGACTCGAACCTGCGCCATCGCCCGGTGGGCCTGGGCATCATGGGCTTCCAGGACTGCCTGTACCAGCTGCGCACGCCGTACGCCAGCGACGCCGCCGTGCAATTCGCCGACCGCTCGATGGAAGCCGTCTGCTACTACGCGTACTCGGCCTCGACCGAGCTCGCCGCCGAGCGGGGCCGCTACTCGTCGTTCAAGGGCTCGCTGTGGGACAAGGGCATCCTGCCGTTCGACTCGATCGACCTGCTGGCCAAGCACCGCGGCGGCTACGTCGAGGTCGACCGCTCGATGTCGCTGGACTGGGACGCGCTGCGCGCGAAGATCGCCGAGCACGGCATGCGCAACTCCAATTGCGTGGCCATCGCCCCGACCGCGACCATCTCCAACATCATCGGCGTGGACGCCTCGATCGAGCCGGCGTTCGGCAACCTGTCGGTCAAGTCCAACCTGTCGGGCGAGTTCACGGTGGTCAACGAGTACCTGGTGCGCGACTTGAAGCGCCTGGGCCTGTGGGACTCCGTGATGCTGATGGACCTCAAGCACTACAACGGCTCGCTGCGCGCGGTCGACCGCGTGCCCGAGGAGCTGAAGGCGCTGTACGCGACGGCCTTCGAGGTCGACGCGACGTGGCTGGTGGAAGCCGGCTCGCGCCGCCAGAAGTGGATCGACCAGGCGCAGTCGCTCAACATCTACCTGGCCGGCGCGTCGGGCAAGAAGCTGGACGAGACCTACAAGCTCGCGTGGCTGCGCGGCCTGAAGACCACGTACTACCTGCGCACGATGGGCGCGACGCACGCCGAGAAGAGCACCGTCGACCGCAAGCAGCTCAACGCGGTGCCGAGCTCGCAGTCGTCGGGCGGACTGTCCGCGATGGAGATCGCCGCGCAGCAGGCACAAGCCATGCTGGCAGCCGATGCGCCGGCCACCGACATCAAGTTCTGCGGCGTCGACGATCCCACCTGCGAAGCCTGCCAGTGACGCTTCGCGACGGCGAGTCCATCACGCGCCGCGGCGCGTGATGCATCGAACGAAGGACATCGGTCTCACGACGATTCACGACGATGCGAAACCACCCACGTCCATGCGCATGCATCCGCTCTTCGGATGCATCGCGCATGCGTGTCGCACGCGATCGCGATCACTCGATTTGCGGCCATGCACATGAGTCCGATGACGCTTCTTCGATGCGAAGCCGCAACAACGAGAGCGGCTCGCTGTCAATAAGTGCTTGGTGTTTGAACACAACACTCCGATAATTCGCAGCCATAGGAAGCACACACATGCTGGTCTGGGAAGACGACCTCCGGTCTCCGCAACATTCTTTGCCGCCCACCACCTCCGCGTTCGATCTCGATGGACGCACGGCCTCTCCGTCGCTCCGCGACGTGCAATCCGCCCCGGTGCTGACGCAAGCCGTCGACGCGCGCGCCGTGCCGCAATCCGAACCCCAGGTCTCGCCCGCGATCTCGATCGCCGCCACGCATGCCGCGAAGTCCGCGCGCCGCGTCACGGCCGCCGAGAAGCGCATCATCAACGGCCAGACCGACGTCAACCAGCTGGTCCCGTTCAAGTACAAGTGGGCGTGGGAGAAATACCTCGCCACGTGTGCGAACCACTGGATGCCGCAAGAGGTGAACATGTCGCGCGACATCGCGCTTTGGAAGGACCCGAACGGTCTGACCGAAGACGAGCGCCGCATCATCAAGCGCAACCTCGGCTTCTTCGTGACGGCCGACTCGCTGGCCGCCAACAACATCGTGCTGGGCACCTACCGCCACATCACGGCGCCGGAGTGCCGCCAGTTCCTGCTGCGCCAGGCGTTCGAGGAAGCGATCCACACGCACGCGTACCAGTACATCGTCGAGTCGCTCGGCCTGGACGAGAGCGAGATCTTCAACGCATACAACGAGGTCCCGTCGATCCGCGACAAGGACCAGTTCCTGATCCCCTTCATCGAGGCGATCATGGACCCGAACTTCCACACCGGCACCCCGCAGGCCGACCAGACGCTGCTGCGCAGCCTGATCGTGTTCGCGTGCCTGATGGAAGGCATGTTCTTCTACGTCGGCTTCACGCAGATCCTGTCGCTCGGCCGCCAGAACAAGATGACCGGCGCCGCCGAGCAGTACCAGTACATCCTGCGCGACGAGTCGATGCACTGCAACTTCGGCATCGACCTGATCAACCAGGTCAAGCTCGAGAATCCGCACCTGTGGACGGCCGAGTTCAAGGCCGAGATCAAGGGCCTGTTCATGAAGGCCGTCGAGCTCGAGTACCGCTATGCGGAGGACACCATGCCGCGCGGCGTGCTGGGCCTCAACGCGTCGATGTTCAAGGGCTACCTGCGCTACATCGCGAATCGTCGCGCGCAGCAGATCGGCCTGGAGGCGCTCTTCCCGAACGAGGAAAACCCGTTCCCGTGGATGAGCGAGATGATCGACCTGAAGAAGGAACGCAACTTTTTTGAAACCCGCGTCATCGAGTACCAATCCGGTGGCGCCCTGTCCTGGGACTGATCGTCCGCGATCGGTTTCCAGGGTGTTGTAGACAGATCAAGATCCGCGGTGCCAGAAGAATCGCCGTCAGATGCGATTCGCTGGTACCGCAACCCAGTTCATCGTCATGCAAGCCACCCGTCGCCTCGCGCGGCGGGCAAGGCAAGCGGGCGATGAATGCCGCACCGGTTTCGGGGCGGCGTTTCATGCAACTTGATCAAGGAGATTGAAATGGCAACTGCGAAGAAACCGGTCGCGAAGAAGGCGGCCCCGGCGAAGAAGGCTGCGGCGAAGAAGGCTCCGGCCAAGAAGGCCGCCGCCAAGAAGGCCCCGGCGAAGAAGGCCGCTCCGGCCAAGAAGGCGGCTCCGGCGAAGAAGGCCGTCGCCAAGAAGGCTCCGGCCAAGAAGGCCGCGGCGAAGAAGCCGGCTGCCAAGAAGCCGGTCGCCAAGAAGGCTGCCGCCAAGAAGGCGCCGGCGAAGAAGGCCGCCGCGAAGAAGGCGCCTGCGAAGAAGGCCGCCGCCAAGAAGGCCCCTGCGAAGAAGGCCGCCAAGGCGCCTGCGAAAAAGGCTGCTGCGAAGGCCCCTGCGAAGAAGCCGGCCGCGAAGAAGCCTGCTGCGAAGAAGGCTGCCCCCGCGGCGCCTGCTGCCGCTGCGGCTGCGCCTGCGCCCGCTGCGAAGACCGCGCTGAGCCCGGCTGCCGCCTGGCCCTTCCCCACGGGCAACAAGCCCTGAGGTCAGCGTTCTCGCTTGACTGGAAGCCCGGCCTCGGCCGGGCTTTTTCTTGGGGCCGCGACCTTCGCGCCGCGGTCCGTCGAACAATCGCATGATGGATTCGCCCGACCTGCCCTGCCTGTCCGCACGCGGCGACGGCGTGCTGCTCCAGATCAGCGTGATGCCCAACGCCAAGCGCACTGCGGTCGACGGCCTGCACGACGGCGCGCTGCGCGTGCGCCTGGCCGCGCCGCCGATCGACGGGCGCGCGAACGAGGCGCTGGTGGCGTGGCTGGCGAAATCGCTGGGCGTGCCCAGGCGCGATGTCGAACTGCTGCGCGGCGAGTCCAGCCGGCGCAAGCAGGTCGCGGTCGCGGTGAGCTACGACGCCGCTGCGCGCTGGGTGGCCGAGATGCTGAAGGCCTCGGACTGAACGCGACTCAGGCGCCGAGCGCGGCCTTGTCGATCGGGTGATTCTGCCCGCCGCGGTAGGCGATCTTCACGGCGCCGACCTTGTTGCCCAGCTTCACGCAATCGATCAGCGACCAGCCCTTCTCGAGGCCGTACAGCAGCGCGCCGCGGAACGCGTCGCCGCAGCCGGTCGGGTCGACGACGGCGCTGGCCTTCTCGCCCGGCACGTGCGTGCGCACGCCCTGTTCCCACACTTCGCAGCCCTGGTCGCCGAGCGTGACGATCACGCCCTTCAGGTGCGAGGTCGACAGCTCGGCCAGGCTCAGGCCGGTGCGGTCCGCGAGCATCTTCGCCTCGTAGTCGTTGACGGTGACCCAGGTCGCCTGCTCGACGAAGGCGCGCAGGTCGGCGCCGTCGAACATCGGCAGGCCCTGGCCGGGATCGAAGACGAACGGGATCTTCGCGGCGGCGAGGTCCTTCGCGCGGCGGATCATCGCGTCGCGGCCGTCGGGGCCGATGATGGCCAGCGCGATGTCGCCGCGCGCGGGCAGGCCGGCCTCGTGCGCCTGCATCATCGCGCCGGGGTGGAACGCGGTGATCTGGTTGTTGGCCGCGTCGGTGATGATGATCGCTTGCGCGGTGTAGTTGTCCGACGCGACGTGCACGCTGTCCTTGGAGATGCCCAGCTCGTCGAGGTGCGCGAGGTAGCTCGCGCCATCGTTGCCGAGCGCGGCCAGCACCACCGGTTCGCCGCCCAGCAGCTTGAGCGTGTAGGCGATGTTGCCGGCGCAGCCGCCGAACTCGCGCCGCAGCGTCGGCACCAGGAACGACACGTTCAGGATGTGCAGTTGCTCCGGCAGGATCTGGTCGGCGAAGCGGCCGGGGAAGACGGTGATGGTGTCGAACGCGAGGGAACCGCAGACGAGGCTGGCCATGGGGCGCTTTCAGGTATCGAAGGGAAGCGGCGGCGACGCGTACGCCGCGTCGCAGGAACGGGTCAGGGATAGAACAGGTCGGCCTGGAAGCCGCTGGCCGGCAGCGAGCCGACCTGCAGCCGCGCGTGCACGTGCAGTTCGCCGAGCGCCGGCAGCGCGGCCTGGCGGATGCCCAGTTGCTGGGGGCTCAGCACCTTGCGCGCGACGATCTCGCCGTTCAGGTCCATGAAGCTCACGTCGAACGAGGGCATGCGCACCTCGTGGTCGGCGCGGTTGTGCAGGTCGGCGGAGAACAGCAGCACATGCTCGGTGTCGGTGCGCGTCAGCGAGCTGCCGTCGAGCGCGAGGCTGGCGATCGCGCGCGGCGCCTCGATCCGGCAGTCGGCCTGCTCGCAGATCCAGGCCCAGGCCGGTTGCGTGGCGGGCCAGCGCGCGGCGATGGTGTCGCGCAGCGGCCAGGCCAGCTGGCCGGCCGCCGCCACGATCAGCAGCAGCAGCAGCACGCTCAACGTCGCGCGCACCCAGGGCCTGCGCCAGCGCGCGCCGCTGCGGGCCTCGCGCAGGAAGCGCGGGTCCTTGGTCTTGTCGACGAGCGCGCTTTCGGGCGCGTCGGCGGCGGCCTCCTTGCGCTTCTTGGCGCGCTTGGGCGGCCATTCGCCGGCGTCCTCGGGCAGCATCGACGCGAGCGTCGGCGGACCGGCGCGCAGCTCCTCGGCGGCGTCGCTGGCCAGGCGGCTGGGGATGGTCGAGCCGCCGACCTCCGGTGCGGGTTCGATGACCTCGACATCGCTGAAATCGGCGAGCGGATTCTCTTCGAACGCCGGAAACGTGGGCTCCAGCGGCGTCGGCGCCGTGCTCCCGAAGTCCACGCCGAGATCGACCGCGCCCGATGCGGGCGCGTGGATGTCGAGCGGAAGCTCGGCATCGATCGCCGGCGCCGGCGCGGGCTCGGGCGCGGGAGGCGGCGCCTCGACCGGCGGACGGCGCGCCGCGATCGACGGCGGAATGAAGGCGGGCTCTGCCGTCGGCGCGGGCGCGGCGGCGGGCTCGGATGCGGATGGAACGGCGGGTGCCGGCGTGGGCGACGCGACGGGCGCGGGCGGCGGTGCGAACCATGCGGCGGGTGCCGCGGGAGGCGTCGGCGCAGCGACCGGCGCGGCCGGCGGCGCGAACCACGACGCGGGCGCGGGGGCGGGTGCCGGTGCGGGCGTGCGCTGCAGCGGGATGGGCTGGCTCTGCCAGCGCGACGCCGCTTCCTCGGCGCGCCGCGCGAAGTCGAACGGCGCCGGTGCAGACGGCGTGCCGAGCGGCACGGGCGCCGAAGGCCGCGCCGAGGGGGGCGGCGTCCGTGGGACGAGCGGCGCGAGTTCGGTGAGCGCGTCGAGCGCCATCGGCGCGGTCGGCGCGAACGGGCCGGGCAGCGGCGGCGGCGGCGCGTTGGCGGGCTCCGGATCGGACAGATCGAAGAACGGCACCGGTGCCGACGACGTGGCCAGCGGTGTCGGCGTGGTCGGCCTGAACAGCGGCATCGGCGCGGTGGCGAGAGGCACCGGGGCGGTCGTCGGTGCCAGCGGCACCGGCGCCGACGGCGTCGACAGCGGCATGGGCGCCGTGGTCGGCGACAGCGGGGCGGGCGCCGCTGCCGTCACGGGCGGCGTCACCACGATCGAAGGCGCCCGGCTGGCGGCGGCGGCCGCCGCCGTGGCGGCCTGCGCGCGCGCGGCCTCCTCGGCCAGGCGCGCGGCGAAGCGCGGCGCGATCGTCGTGCGCGTGGCGACCTGCTGGACCGGGCTGGTCACGGACTGCGGCGGCGCGGGCTGCGATGTCGACGGCGCCGGCGTCTGCACGGCAGGGCGGTCCGGCGCGAGCGGCATCGGCCGCGTGGCCGGCGTGAAGCCGGTGTAGCCCGGGCGGATCGGCGGCGGCGACGGCGGCTGGTTCGCGTTGCCGAAGGCCGCGGGCGTGGCCGGCACGGATTGCGGCGCGGCGGCCGGCGAGGCGGATGGCCGCGGCGTGAACACGACAGGCGCCGGGGCCGTCGGCGGAGCAGGTGCCGGTGCTGGCGGCGTCGGCGCCGCCGGGATCGGCGCGCTGGCGCGCTGCTGGGCGAACGCGCGCGTGGCCGGAGGCGGCGGCGCGGCGGCCGGCCGGGGCGCGGCGCGGCGGCCGGAGAGGGCAGGATCGCTGTCGAGGTCGAACAGCGCCTCGATGCCGTGGAACACCTCGTGGCACTGGCCGCAGCGCACCCAGCCTTCGGAGACCTTGAGCTGGTCCTGCACGACGCGGAAGATCGTGCCGCAGGCGGGGCAGCGGGTGGCGAGGCTCATGCCCGAATCATACGATGCGACGAAGGCGATTCCGGGGCGCGTGAGCAAGGGATCACATACCCCGTCGGGTATGGAATCTCATCGCGCGGACGAATTGGTGACGGATAGCCGCCCGCGGCGGCCGCTCTCAACCCGGCTTGCGCCGTGTTGGCGGATGACCGCCTGGCGGCGGTCGCCTTCAACCCGGCTTGCGCCGTGTTGGCGGATGACCGCCTGGCGGCGGTCGCCTTCAACCCGGCTTGCGCCGTGTTGGCGGATGACCGCCTGGTGGCGGTCGCCTTCAACCCGGCTTGCGCCCGGTCATCAGGATCCAGCCGTCGACGGTGTTGGCGACGTCCAGCGCGATCCACGGTGCGTAGGCGGCCTTGAGCTCGTCGGCCTGGCGCTCGAGGATGCCGGCCAGTACCAGGTGGCCACCGGGGGCGACGTGGCCGCACAGCAGCGGGGCCAGCATCTTCAGCGGCGTGGCGAGGATGTTGGCCAGCACCAGCGGGTATTGCCCGGCGGCCATGTCGGGCGCGCCGGAGCGCAGCGTCACGCCGTTGTCGGCGGCGTTCTGCGCGGTGGTGGAGATGGCGGCGGGGTCGATGTCGACGGCGTCGATGGGCGTGCCGCCGTGCATGGCCGCGCCGATGGCCAGGATGCCCGAGCCGCAGCCGTAGTCCAGCACGCGCCGGCCGGCGATGTCGGCTTCGTGCGCGGCGATCCAGCCCAGGCACATGCGCGTGGTCGGGTGGGTGCCGGTGCCGAAGGCCATGCCGGGGTCGAGGCGGATGACGCGCTTCGCGCCGGCGGGCGGCTCGTGCCAGGTCGGCACGATCCAGAACTCGGGCGTGATCTCGACCGGGTCGAACTGCGATTGCGTCAGCCGCACCCAGTCCTGCTCCTCGACCTTGTGCAGCGACGTCATGCTGATGCTGGCGCCGGGCTGGGTGGCCCAGTCCTGCGCGAGCAGCAGCGTGGCGGCCTCGCTGGCGGCCTGCTCGGTCTCGAACAACGCCTTCAGCGTCGAGCGCGCCCAGCCCGCGCTCGGGGCGGGCATGCCGGGCTCGCCGAACAGCGCCTGCTCGGCGTCGGTGTCGGCGTCGGTGTCCTCGACGGAGACCGACAGCGCGTCGAGCTCGTCCATCAACGCGTCGGAGACCGACTCGACGAGCGACTCGGGCGCCTGCAAAACGAGCTCGTACATCTTCAGCGCGTGTGCTGGGCCAGCCAGCCTTCCAGGTAGTGGATGCTGGTGCCGCCCTCGATGAACTTGGCGTCCACCATCAGCTCGCGGTGCAGCGGGATGTTGGTCTGGATGCCCTCGACCACCGTCTCGGACAGCGCCACGCGCATGCGCGCGAGCGCCTGGTCGCGCGTGTCGCCGTGCACGATGATCTTGCCGACCATCGAGTCGTAGTTCGGCGGCACGTAGTAGTTCGTGTAGATGTGCGAGTCGACGCGCACGCCGGGGCCGCCCGGCGGGTGCCACATCGAGATGCGGCCCGGCGACGGCGTGAACTTGTACGGATCCTCGGCGTTGATGCGGCACTCGATCGAGTGGCCGCGCATCTGGATCTGGCGCTGCGTGAACGGCAGCGGCTCGCCGGCGGCGACGCGGATCTGCATCTGCACGATGTCCACGCCCGTCACCAGCTCGGTGACCGGGTGCTCGACCTGCACGCGCGTGTTCATCTCGATGAAGTAGAACTCGCCGTCCTCGTACAGGAACTCGAACGTGCCGGCGCCGCGGTAGCCGATGCGCTTGCAGGCGGCGGCGCAGCGCTCGCCGATCTTCTCGATCACGCGGCGCGGGATGCCCGGCGCCGGCGCTTCCTCGATGATCTTCTGGTGGCGCCGCTGCATCGAGCAGTCGCGCTCGCCCAGCCAGACCGCGTTCTTGTGCTGGTCGGCCAGCACCTGGATCTCGATGTGCCTCGGATGCTCGAGGAACTTCTCCATGTAGACGTTCGGATTGTTGAACGCCGCGCCGGCCTCGCTGCGCGTCATCTGCACCGCGTTCACGAGCGCCGCCTCGGTGTGGACGACGCGCATGCCGCGCCCGCCGCCGCCGCCGGCCGCCTTGATGATGACGGGGTAGCCGATCGCGCGCGCGATGCGGATGATCTCCTTCGGATCATCCGGCAGCACGCCTTCCGAGCCCGGCACGCAGGGCACGCCAGCCTTGATCATCGCCTGCTTGGCCGACACCTTGTCGCCCATGATGCGGATCGACTCCGGCGTCGGGCCGATGAAGGTGAAGCCGCTCTGCTCGACGCGCTCGGCGAAGTCCGCGTTCTCGGACAGGAAGCCGTAGCCCGGGTGGATGGCCTCGGCGTCGGTCACCTCGGCCGTCGAGATGATCGCCGGCATGTTGAGGTAGCTCTGCAGCGACGGGGCCGGGCCGATGCACACGGCCTCGTCGGCGAGCTTGACGTACTTGGCGTCGCGGTCGGCCTCGGAATAGACCACCACCGACTGGATGCCCATCTCGCGACAGGCTCGCTGAATCCGGAGCGCGATCTCGCCCCGGTTAGCGATGAGAATCTTCTTGAACATGGCGCTGGCCTGCTTATTCGATGATGAACAGCGGCTGGCCGAATTCCACCGCCTGGCCGTTCTCGACCAGGATCTTGGTGACCGTGCCGGTCATGTCGCACTCGATCTCGTTCATGATCTTCATCGCCTCGACGATGCAGATCGGGTCGCCTTCCTTGATCGCGCCGCCGACTTCGGCGAACGGCTTCGCGCCCGGGCTGGCCGAGCGGTAGAAGGTGCCGACCATCGGCGACTTGACGACGTGGCCGGTCTGCACCGGCGCGGCCTCGACGGCCGGAGCGGCTTCGGCGGCGGGCGCGGCGGCGTGTTGCGGGGCGGCCTGCATCATCATCGGCGCGGCGGCCGGCATCATCATCGTGGTCGGAACGCCGTAGCCGCCCTTGACGATGCGGACCTTGCCTTCGGCTTCGGTAATTTCGAGTTCGGAGATGTTGGACTCCGACACGAGGTCGACCAAGGTCTTGAGCTTGCGCATGTCCATGATGGAACGGTCTCCTGGAAAGAATTGCTGTGGACGGCGCTCGTCGCGCCGGGCCGCGTGGGGCGGGCTAGCCGCGCTTGGGTGCGCGCGACAGGGCGAACTTCAGCGCCAGGGAGTAGCCCTGGGCGCCGAGGCCGACGATCACGCCTTCGGCCAGATCGGAAAAATAGGAATGGTGCCGGAAGGCCTCGCGCCGATGGACGTTCGACAGGTGCACTTCGACGAAGGGGATGGCCACGCCCGCGATGGCGTCGCGCAAGGCGACGCTGGTGTGCGTGAACGCGCCCGGATTGATCACGATGAAGTCGGTGCCGTCGGTGCGCGCCGCGTGGACGCGGTCGATCAGCACGCCTTCGTGGTTGCTCTGCAGGCTTTGCAGGGTGGCTCCGGCTTCTTGCGCGATCTGCTGCAATTCGCGGTCAATGTCCTGCAACGTGGTACTTCCATACACAGCCGGCTCGCGTGTACCGAGCAGGTTGAGGTTGGGACCGTGAAGCACGAGGACGTTCATGCGAGGCGCAATCGGCGGCTGAAGGCCGGCGTGTCAATTTCGAGAGAGGCGGACTTTACGCTTGGTTGAGCACCGTTCCGGCCACTAAGCGAGAATTTACCCTAAAAAGAGTGCTTGACAACTCAAGTTGCGTTGGGCAGCGCACTTGAGCGCCATCCCGCGCATTCCGGCCCCGATTCGAGGCCGTCCGGACGCCGGTTGCCGCGAGTTCGTTCAGGAAACGCGCACCCAATCGGTCAATTCGGCCGCGTTGGTCGCACCGAACTTGTGACGGGCGAGCCGTTGCGAGCGATCGAACACGGCCGTGAACGGCAGGGCGACGTTCGGATCATTGCTGAGCCGGCGAGCCCAGGCAAGCCCGGCATACCCGAGGATGGAGATCGGGAATGAGACCGGATGGGCCGCCACGAACTTCTCGACGGCCGGCTGCTCGTCGATCGCCAGGCCGATCACCAGCACGTCCTTGCCCGCCGCCGAGCGCGCGAAGCGGTCGATCTCCGGCATCTCCTTGACGCAGGGCGGACACCAGGGTGCCCAGAAATTGAGCACGACGAAGCGGCCGGCGGCGTCCGCGTCGGTCAGCGTTCGGCCGTCCATCGTCTTGATCGGCGCCGGGATCGGCGTCAGCGGCGGCAGCGCGATGCCGGCGGCCGACGCCGCGGCGGCGGGGTCGCCGGCCTCGGCCGCTGCCTGGCGATGCCGCAGCCAGGCGCCGGCGCCCAGCGCCGCGCCGCCCAGGGCGATGGCCAGTGCAGCGTCGCGCCGCTTCAGTCCGCTCATGCCGCGTCCTCCTCGAGCAGGCGCCGCAGCGCCGCCGTGTCGCCGCGCCAGGTCTGGCCGCGGGCGTCAGGCTTGAGCGCGCCGCGCAGGTCGTCGAGGTCGAGCACGTTGAAGTGCAGCGTCACCCAGTCGCCGAGCTCGGCGCTGCGCTCGGCTATCACCAGCGTCAGCGACTGCTCGCCGCGGCCCAGCGGCTCGCTGACGGTCTCGTAGTCCACGCCCTTGTTCAGGAGCGCGAGCTCCGGCGCCTTGGTGTCCTCGCAATACAGGTCGATGCGGACGATGGACTGCCGCGTCGCCGTGCCGCGCCAGACCGCGCCGCCCAGGTGCGGCCGGAACTCGGCCAGCCGCAGCATCCAGCGCAGCGCCGCCGCGCGCAGCGCACGCAGCTCGGCCGGCTGGGTGTCGGCGTGGAAGATGGCGATGTGGGCGCGGACTTCGTCCTCGATGGCCTCGTTGCTGGGCGTCTCGCGCAGGCGCCGGCCGCCACCGTGCTCCTGCATCGCCTTGCGGCGCGCCGTGGCGTAGTCCAGGCCGTCCTCGACGATCAGGCGCGCGGCGGTCTGCGCGATTTCCTGTTGCTCTCTGTCCAGTTCCATGTCTTTGCGTCCTGACCAGGGCGGTTCCTAGCCGGCGAGCGCTCGGCTGCTCCGGAGCGAGCCGGCCGTTCGTGAGGCGCGCGCCAGTCCACCGGACTGTCGCACGTCCGCACGAACCCCGCGGGGGTGGGGAGCGGAGCGAGCCCAGGCTGTCACTATGGCAAATCCACGCCGCCCATGCGCGCGACGATGGTGGCCGAGCGCCCCAGCACGTAGGCCGAGGACGGCGCCTTCTCGAAGCGCTTGGGCGCCGGCAGCATCACGGCCAGCCGCGCCGCCTGCGCCGGACCGAGGGTCGCCGCGTTGGTGCGGAAATAGTGCTGCGACGCCGCCTGCGCGCCGAACACGCCCTCGCCCCATTCGACATTGTTCAGGTAGATCGTGAGGATGCGGTCCTTGCCCAGCACGAACTCCAGCATGAAGGTGATCGCCAGCTCCTGGCCCTTGCGCAGGATGTCGCGCTCGCCCGAGAGGAACAGGTTCTTGGCGAGCTGCTGCGAGATCGTCGAGCCGCCGACGACCTTGGCCACGACCTCGCGCGGCCTGCCGTCGCGGCCGCGCCGCGTGGCCGCGCGGACGTGCTGCGCCTCGGCGCGCGCCTGTGCCTTCTCGTTCTTCGTCCACGCCTTCTCGACGGCGTCCCATTCGACGCCGTGGTGGTCGACGAAGCCCGCGTCCTCGCTGGCGATCACGGCGCGGCGCAGGTTGTCGGAGATGCGGTCGCGCGCGACGCTCTCCTGCGCCCACGGCAGCTGGTGCTTCTCGACGACCAGGCGCCAGATCTCGCTGCGCTGGAAGGTCGTCGACTCGGGCGCGACCACCGTCATCAGCGCGATGCGCAGCAGGAAGTACAGCTGCAGCGCGAGCAGCGCGGCGGCCAGCATGCCGACCAGCCGGCCGGCGTTGCGCAGGCCGGAGCTCACGCCTTGGCCCCGGCTTGCCCGGTGGCGGCCGCCGCGCGCGCGGACGCGTCGACCTGCCCATCGACCTCGCGCCGCAGCTCGGCCAGCACCGGGAACGTGGCGGGACGCTGCCCCATCCACACGAAGAAGGCTTCCGACGCCTGCTCCACCAGCATGCCCAGGCCGTCGCGCGCGACTGCGCCCTGCGCGCGCGCCCAGCGCAGGAAGGGCAGGGTGGCGGCGCCGTACATCATGTCGAGCGCCAGCGCGCCGGGCGCGAGCGTGCCGGCCGGCAGCGGCGGCACGGCGGCGTGCAGGCTGGCGGCGGTGGCGTTGACCAGCACGTCGAACTCGCCGCCGGGCGCTTCGAGCGCCGCCGCCGACAGCGGCACGCCCAGGCGCGCGGCGCCGGCGGCGAAGCGCTCGACCAGGGCCTGCGCCTTGGACGGCGTGCGGTTGGCGACGACCAGCGCCGCCGGCCGCGCGGCCAGCAGCGGATCGAGCGCGCCGGCCGCGGCGCCGCCGGCGCCCAGCACCAGCACGCGCCTGCCGGCGAGCGGCACGCCGGCGTTGAGCTCGATGTCGCGCACCAGGCCCGCGCCGTCGGTGTTGTCGCCGAGCCAGCCGTCGGCCTCGAAGACGATGGTGTTGACCGCCTCCGCGCGGCGCGCGCGCTCGCTCAGGCGCGCGCAGGCCGCGAAGGCCTCGCCCTTGAACGGCACGGTGACGTTGCAGCCGCGCGCGCCGGCCTCGGCGAACGCGCGCACGGTGGCGACGAAGCCGTCCAGCGGCGCCTCGATGCGCGTGTAGTCCACCGCCAGGCCCGTGGCCGCGGCGAAGCGCGCATGGATCTGCGGCGAGCGGCTGTGGGCGACGGGGTTGCCGACGACGGCGAGGCGGGCGGGATTCAAGGGATCAGCCTCCGTTGGTGGTCATCGTGGCCTGCATGCCCTCGGTCTTCGTGAAGCGGAAGCGCGAGGTGACGACGATCTGGTCCGCCTTGCGCTTCATCTCGTCGCTGAAATTGCCGAACGGCGTCGCGGCCTGCGCGATCGCGAGCGCGCGCTGGTCGAGGAAGCGCGAGTTCGAGCTGTGCACGATCTCGGACTCGACGATGCGGCCGCGCGCGTCGATCGTGAGGTTGACCGTCAGCTCGCCGTACAGCTTGTGGCCGTTGAGCGTCGGGAAGTTGGCGGTGCCCTTGTCCTCGATCTTGTGGCGCAGCTTGTCGTAGTAGATCGCGTAGACCTCCTCGCGCGTCGACGGGCTGATGTAGCGCCGGCGCGGCCGCGAGTTCTCCTCGTTGATGCGCTTCTCGATGGCGGCGAGCAGGCGCAGCTTCTGCTGGCGCAGCTGCTCCGTCTCGCGCTCGGCCTGCGTCATCGTCGACGCCCTGCGCGGATCGGGCACCGGCATCGCGGCGACATCGCGCCGGATCTGCGTGAGCAGCTGCTGCTGTTCCTGCTGCTGCTGCTGGATCTCCTTGGACGCGTCGGACTGGTCGTCGCCGACCAGCTCGCTGGGCGAGGGCGGCAGCGGCGAGGTGGCGATGCCGGCCTCGGCCTCGCCGCCGCCGGCCAGGTTGGCCTGTGCGATCGCCTGCGCCTTGGTGGGCGCCTCGGTGGAGCGCGCGTTGACCAGCACGACCTCCAGCGGCGTGTCCTGGAACACGCGGTTGAAGTCCTCCGGATCGACGAAGCGCACGCCAAGCACCGCGGCGTGCAGGCTGATCGAGATCGTGAGCGCCAGCTGCATCACGCTCGGCCGCCAGTTGCGCAGTCGCACGGACAGCGGCGCGGGGGCGAACATCTGGCGTGGCGGCGGGCGTTTGAAGTTCTTGTCCATGCGAAAGGAGTGTCGCGGCGTTCAGGCCGGCGTGGCGGCGCCTTCGGCGGGCGGGGTTTCTTCGTCGACGTCGATGGCCAGCGTGAGCGGGCCGGCGCCGGCCTCCTCGACGTCGTCGGCGTCCTCGGGGGCGGCGTCCGCCGGCGCGGCCGCGTCGTCGAGGCGGGCCAGCAGGCGGGCGTGCACGTCCAGCGTCAGCAGGTCGACGCCGTCCACGCGTACCCGCACGTGCGTGCCGCGCGCGAGGCCGTCGCAGCCGGCGGCCTTGAAGACCAGCGGCAGCGTGTCGACGCGCACCAGGCCGTCCTTGAGCACGGCGGCGTCGAGCTCGGTGACCTCGTTCTGCTGCAGCCAGCGCAGCGTCCAGAAGCGCTCGATGCCGGTCTGGAAGCCGTTGTAGGCCGAGTACGCGGTGTCGAAGCCCGAGATGATGGAGAACAGCGTCGCGTCCTTGGGCTTGAACGGCGCGGACAGCGGCGCCATGCGGCCGTTGCGCACGCAGGCGATGATCTGCCACTGGTTGACGAGGTCGACGTAGCGCCGCAGCGGCGACGTCGCCCACGTGTACTGCGCGACGCCCATGCCGGCGTGCGGCGCGGGCTTGACGCCCATGCGCACCTTGACGCCCGGCGCCAGGCTGGCCTGGCTGCGGTAGATGCCCGGCACGCCCATCTCGGCGATCCAGCCGCCCCAGGTGCTGTTGGCCAGGATCATCGCCTCCGACACGATCAGGTCCAGCGGCGCGCCGCGGCGGCGCTCGCTGATCGTGACCGTCTCGTCGCCGGTGGGCTCGCTGGCCGGCGACTGGCCGTCGGCCGCCTGCAGGCGGAAGTTGTAGTCGGGCCGGTTGAAGTTCTCGGGCTTGCCGCGCGCCACCTCGCGCAGCGCCTTGAGGTGGCGCGCGAGGCGGAACGCGAACGCGAGCTCGGGGGCGAACGCGTAGTCGGCCGGTGCGGTACCGAGCAGCGACTCCTCGCTGATGACGGCGTCGAGCTTGTCGTGGCGCAGGTTGGCCACGATGGGCACGCGCTCGACCCTGGTCTCGCTGTTCTTGACCTCCAGCGTGGCCTCGTCGAAGGTGACGTACAGGCTCAGCGCCGGGCACTCGCGGCCTTCGGCCAGCGTGTACTTCTCGACGATGGCGTCGGGCAGCATCGTGATCTTCCAACCCGGCATGTAGACCGTGGACAGGCGGTCGCGCGCCACCTTGTCGACCGGGCTGTCCGGCAGGATCGCCAGTCCCGGCGCCGCGATGTGCACGCCGAACACGACGGTGCCGGTGCCCAGGCCGCGCACCGACAGGGCGTCGTCGATCTCGGTGGTCTGCGAGTCGTCGATCGAGAACGCGGCGACTTCGGCGATCGGCAAGTCATCCTTGACCGGGGGCGCTTCCAGCGGCGGGAAGCCGGTGCCCTTGCCGAACTCCTCGAACAGGAAGCGGCGCCAGTGGAACTGGTACGGGCTGGTGATGGCGCCCGCGGCCTTGAGCAGGTCCAGCGGCGAGCGCTGCGACTGCTTCGATGCCTCGACGACGGCCTTGTACTCGGGCGCGTTCTTGTCGGGGCGGAACAGGATCTTGTAGAGCTGGTCGCGGATCGGCTGCGGCGTGCGGCCGGCCACGAGTTCGCCCGCCCATTCCTGGATCTGCAGCGCCTGCAGGCGCTTGCGCTCGATGCCCAGCAGCGCGGCCTTGACCGTCTCCTCGGGCGCCTTGCGGAACACGCCCTTGGCCATGCGGCGGAAGTAGTGCGGCGCCTCGAACAGGCGGAACAGCGCGGCGGCCTGCTGCACCGGGCCGGCGGACGCGTCGAAGTAGTCGCGCGCCAGGTCGGCGAAGCCGAATTCGCCCTCGCTGGCGAACTCCCAGGCGAGGTCGAGGTCGATCTCGCGCGCCAGCGCCTGGCCCTGCGCGACCAGTTCCGCGGGCTGCGGCTTGTCGAAGCGCAGCAGCACGTGCGAGGACTTGACCTTCACACGCTTGCCGGAGTCGAGTTCCACCTGGATCGAGCTGTCCGCCTCGGACATCACCCGTCCGGCGAGGAACTTGCCGGCGTCATCGAAGAGAGCGTAATTCACGCCCGGATTGTCGCCGACTTCCGGCGCCGCCCGGCGCGCAAACCGGTCACCGGCCGTTACCGGACGACGACCGGCGGACGCGCGTTCAGGCCACCGTTTCCGCCATCGTCTCGAGCGCGAAGCCCTCGTCCAGCCAGCCGGTGACGCCGCCGATCATGATCTTGACCGGCCGCCCCAGCCGCGCCAGCCGGATCGCGCCGCGCGTGGCCCCGTTGCAGTGCGGCCCGGCGCAGTAGGTGACGAACAGCGTGTCCTCGGGAAACTCGCGCATCCTGCCCTCCGTGATCTTGCCGTGCGGCAGGTGGAGCGCGCCCGGCACGTGGCCGGCCGCGAAGGCCTCGGGGCCGCGCACGTCGAGCAGGACGAAGTCGCGCTGGCCGGTCGCGAGGCTGTGGTGGACGTCCCAGCAGTCGGTCTCGAACTGCAGGCTGGACTGGAAGTGCGCCAGCGCGGCGAACGAGGGGGCGGCGGGCGTTGCGGCGACGGGCGAGGACATGGTCGGCTCCTTGGTTGGCGCCCTCATTCTGGGTTCCGCACGCCGCGCCGGGAAGTGGCCGGAAAGACAACAAGCGGTAAGATCGCGCCATGAAAAACCACCTCGTCGTCGCGCTCGCCTACGACAACCTGTGCACCTTCGAGTTCGGCTGCGCGGTGGAGATGTTCTCGCTCGCGCGGCCCGAGCTGGGCGTGGACTGGTACCGCTTCGCCGTGTGCGCCGAGCGGCGCGGCGCGGTGCGCGCGGCCGGCGGCATCTCGGTGCAGGTGCCGCACGGCCTGGCGATGCTGGCGCGGGCGGACACGATCATCATCCCGGGCTGGCAGGGCGTGGACGTCGCGCCCGCGCCGGCGCTGCTGCGGCGCCTCGTGGCGGCCCACGCGCGCGGGGCGCGCATCGCCACCATCTGCTCGGGCGTGTTCGTGCTGGCGGCCACCGGCCTGCTCGATGGCAAGGCCGCGACCACGCACTGGCGCTATGCCGACAAGCTGCAGCAGCGCCATCCGGCCATCGAGGTGCGGCCCAACTCGCTGTATGTCGACGAGGGTTCGCTGCTCACCTCGGCCGGCTCCGCGGCGGGCCTGGACATGATGCTGCACCTCGTGCGCCGCGACCACGGCCCGCGCGTGGCCAACCAGGTCGCGCAGCGGCTGGTGGTGCCGCCGCACCGGCTCGGCGACCAGGCGCAGTTCGTCGCGCGGCCGCTGCCGCAGGACGAGGCCGCGCGGCTGGCGCGGCTGATGGATTGGGTGCGCGCGCATCCGGCCGAGGACTGGACGCTCGCGTCGCTGGCCGAACGCGCCGCGATGAGCGTGCGCACGCTGCAGCGCCAGTTCCGGCAGTCGCTGGGCATGTCGCCGGTGGACTGGCTGGTGCGCGAGCGCGTCGAGCTCGCGCGGCAGCTGCTGGAGACGAGCGCGCGGCCGCTGGCGCACGTGTCGTCGCTGGCCGGTTTCGGCTCCGAGGAGTCGTTCCGCCGCCACTTCCGGCTGGCGACGGGCGTCAGTCCGCTGGCGTACCGGCGCCAGTTCGGCGCCGCGGCCTGAGCGTCAGACCGTCATCCCGCCCGACACCTCGATCACCGCGCCGTTGACGTAGCTCGCCTCGTCGCTGGCGAGGAAGGCGTAGACGTTGGCGATCTCCTCGGGCTTGCCGAGGCGGTGCAGCGGCACCTGCTCGCGCATGTGCTGCAGCACCTTGTCGGGCACGGTGGCGAGGATGGGCGTCTCGACGAAGCCGGGCGCGACCGCGTTGACGCGCACGCCCTTGGGCCCGAGCTCGCGGCTCCAGGTCTTGGTGAAGCCGATCACGCCGAACTTCGTGGCCGCGTAGTTGGTCTGGCCGAAGTTGCCGTAGATGCCGACCACCGAGCTCGCGTTGAGGATGCTGCCCGAGCCCTGCGCGACCATCGTGTCGGCGACGGCCTGCGTGCAGTGGAACACGCCGCGCAGGTTGACGTCGATGACGGCGTCGAACTGCGCGAGCGTCATCTTCTGCAGGCGCGCGTCCTGGGTGATGCCGGCGTTGTTGACGAGCACGTCGATGCGCCCGAAGCGGGCCAGCGTGGCGGCCACCATCGCGTCGACCTGCGCGCGGTCGGTGACGTCGACCACCTGGCCGATGCACGCCGCGCCCTCGACCGACGCGGCGCCGACCGCGGCGGCCGCGGCGGCCACGTCGTGCACGTCGCACGCCACGACGCTGGCGCCCTCGCGGGCGAACTTCAGGGCGGTGGCCAGGCCGATGCCCTGGGCGGCGCCGGTGACGACGGCGATCTTGTTGGCGAGACGCATGGAAATGGAGCGGGTTGCGAGGGCTCCATTGTCCGCGACGGGGTCAGAGCCCGAGGTGGCGCAGCAGGTCGGGCACGTGCGACTGGAAGTCGGTGAGCCCGTGATCGCCGCCCGCGATCAGCTTGATGGGGCCGTCGGCGTAGCGCGCGGTCATCTCGCGCCAGTCCAGCACCTCGTCGCCCTTGGCGATGATCGCGAGGACGTTCCTCGGATGCGCGAGCGGCGTCGGCGGCGTCATCGCGGCGAGCTCGGCGACGTACTCGGCGCGGAAGTCGAAGCTCTCGTCGGCCGCGTGGTACATCGTCTGGCGGCCGATGTGGGCCGCGAGGTCGCGCGCGGGGTCGACGGCCGGGTTCACGAGCACCGCGCGGCAGTCCAGCAGCTCGGCGACGATGGTGGCGTAGAAGCCGCCCAGCGAGCTGCCGATGACGCCGGTCGTCGCCACGGGCCAGCCCGCGACGATGGCGCGGATGTCGCCCAGAGCCGCGGCGGGCGAGGGCGGCAGCTGCGGGCAGGCCCAGACGAGGTCGGGCCGGTTGCACGCGACCCAGTCGGCCATCCAGCGCGCCTTCGTCGACTGCGGCGACGAGCGGAAGCCGTGCAGGTACAGCAGGTGCGTGATCAAGCGCGCGCGCCTGCCAATGCCTCGAGCAGCTTGCCGTGGATGCCGCCGAAGCCGCCGTTGCTCATGCACAGCACGTGGTCGCCCGGCTTGGCGACCTTGACCACCGCGGACACCAGTCCCCCGATGGTGTCGCAGACCTGCGCCTGCTCGCCCAGCGGCGCCAGCGCCTCGACGGCGTCCCACGACAGCCCGCCCGAATGGCAGAACGACAGGTCGGCCTCCTCCAGCGCCCACGGCAGCTGCGCCTTCATCGCGCCCTGCTTCATCGTGTTGGAACGCGGCTCGAACACGGCCAGGATGCGCTGCGCGCCGACCTTGCGGCGCAGGCCGTCGATGGTGGTGCGGATCGCTGTCGGGTGGTGCGCGAAGTCGTCGTAGACCTTCACGCCGCCGGCCTCGCCCTTGAGCTCGAGGCGGCGCGCCACGTTCTCGAACGAGGCCAGCGCCGCGGCCGACGCCTCGGGCGCGACGCCCACGTGCTCGGCGGCGGCGATGGCGGCCAGCGCGTTCATCTGGTTGTGCTCGCCCAGCAGGTGCCACTCGACGCGCGCGATCTTCATCGAGCCGCGCAGCACGTCGAACGCGTGCGGCTCGCCGCGGGCGCGCAGCGCGCCGGGCTCCTCCTTGCGCGCGCCGAAGCGCTGCACCTCGCTCCAGCAGCCGCGCTCCAGCACGCGCTGCAGCGACTCCTCGCGGGCGTTGACGACGATGCGGCCGTGCGCGGGCAGCGTGCGCACGAGGTGGTGGAACTGGGTCTCGATGGCGGCCAGGTCGGGGAAGATGTCCGCGTGGTCGAACTCGAGGTTGTTCAGCACCGCGGTGCGCGGGCGGTAGTGCACGAACTTGCTGCGCTTGTCGAAGAAGGCGGTGTCGTACTCGTCGGCCTCGATCACGAACAGCGGCCGCGCGCCACCGGCCTGGTGCGGCTTGCCCAGGCGCGCCGAGACGCCGAAGTTGCGCGGCACGCCGCCGACGAGGAAGCCCGGCTCGAGGCCGGCCCGCTCCAGGATCCACGCCAGCATCGCGGTCGTGGTCGTCTTGCCGTGCGTGCCCGCGACGGCCAGCACGTGCCGGCCTTCCAGCACGTGGTCGGCCAGCCACTGCGGGCCGCTGACGTAGGGCAGGCCCTCGTCGAGGATGGCCTCCATCAGCGGATTGCCGCGCGAGACGGCGTTGCCGACGACGAACACGTCGGGCGCGATCGACACCTGGTCGGTGCCGTAGCCGTCGATCAGCTCGATGCCGAGCGCGCGCAGCTGGTCGCTCATCGGCGGGTAGACGTTCGCGTCGCAGCCGGTGACCTTGTGGCCGGCTTCGCGCGCCAGGGCTGCAAGGCCGCCCATGAAGGTGCCGCAGATGCCGAGGATGTGGATGTGCATGACGATTCTTCTTGTCGGGTCTCGCGGGGCCATGCACGTTTCGCGCCCGGCCTCCGGGATCTCGGCCGGCGGCGGCTTCACCGCGCCGGCCTGGAATTTGAGGGTCAGCCTGCGATGAGCGTCTGCATGCCGGCCCATTCCTCGCCGGGCGGCAGGGTGACCGGGTCGACGACCCGCGCCGCCTCGACGCACAGCATCTTCAGCCAGTCGTCATCGGGCATGTCGCTCAGCTGGGCGGCCTTCTGCGGGCCGGGGTTCCAGACGACGACGTCGGTGAAATCGGCGTGCGCGATGGCCAGCTTGCGGCCCATCTCGCGCAGCACCAGCTCGGCCGGGGCGTCGTGGTACAGGCGGTCGATCTCGCCGACCACCTGCGTGACGTCGCCCCATTGCTGCTGCCACTGGCCGGTGGCGTTGTCCTCGTAGCGGACGCCTTGCAGGCCCTCGAGCTGGGCCTTGAGCACGTCGTTGGTGCGCAGGTAGGTGTGCAGCGCGGCAGTGAACTCGAACGGGGCGTCGCCGGCGTTCGTGACCGCGAACTCGATGTCGAGCTGCTGGCCCACGAGGCTGAACGTGATCTCGGCCTCGAACGCGTGCGGCCACAGCCGGCGCGTGGCCTCGTCGGCGACGAAGCGCAGCACCGCCTGGGCGTGCCTGCCGTGCGAAGGCATCTCGACCAGCTGCCAGCCGCGCGTGCGCACCAGCCCGTGGCGCGGCAGCGGGCCGCGGGCGGCGAACTGCGGGAAGATCACCGGCACGCCGCCGCGCACGGCCTCGCCCTCGCCGCAGCGGCTGGTGGGCGAGACGTAGAGCTGCTCCTGGCCGCCGGCCGGGATCCAGCTGACCAGGTGGCCGCCATGCAGCAGGACGGTGGCGCGGGCGCCATCGTCGGAGGCGAGCGCCACCGCGGGGTGGCCCATGTACTCGGTCGGTCGGGACGTGGCCACTGCGATTCAGGCGGTGAGCGCGGCGAAGGCGGCGCGGGCGGCCTGGCGCGTGTGTTCGATCTCGGCGGGGCCGTGAGCGGCGCTGACGAAGCCGGCCTCGTACAGCGCCGGCGCCAGGTACACGCCGCCGTCCAGCATCGCGTGGAAGAAGCGGTTGAAGCGCTCCTTGTCGACGGCGACCGCCGTGGCGTAGTCGTGTGGCAGCCTGTCGGCGAAGAAGAAGCCGAACAGGCCGCCCTCGCTGTCGACGGACAGCGGGATGCCGGCCGCGTCGGCCTCGGCCTTCAGCGCGGCCATCAGCTCGCGGGTGCGGGCGTCGAGCGCGGCGTGGAAGCCGGGCCGGGCGATCTCGTGCAGCGTGGCCAGGCCGCAGGCGGTGGCCACCGGGTTGCCCGACAGCGTGCCCGCCTGGTAGGCCGGGCCCAGCGGCGCGAGCTGCGCCATGATCTTGCGCGACGCGCCGAACGCCGCCAGCGGCATGCCGCCGCCGATGACCTTGCCGAACACGCTGATGTCGGGCGCGAAGCCCGGGATCGCCTTCGCGTACAGGCTCTGCGCGCCGCCGAGCGCGACGCGGAAGCCCGTCATCACCTCGTCCATGATCAGCAGCGTGCCGTGCCGGTGGCACAGCTCGCGCAGCCGCTTCATGAACGGGACGCTGGAGCGCACGAAGTTCATGTTGCCGGCGATCGGCTCGATGATCACGCAGGCCAGCTCGCCGCCGTGGGCCGCGAACGCCTGCTCCAGCTGCTCGATGTCGTTGTAGGCGAGCACCGTCGTGTGCTGCACCACCTCGGGCGGGACGCCGGCGGAGGTCGGATGGCCGAAGGTGGCCAGGCCGGAGCCGGCCTTGACCAGCAGCGCGTCGGCGTGGCCGTGGTAGCAGCCCTCGAACTTGATCAGGCGCGAACGGCCGGTGGCGGCGCGCGCCAGGCGGATCGCGCTCATGCAGGCCTCGGTGCCCGAGCTGACCAGGCGCACCTGCTCGACGCTGGGCACGTGGCGGATGATCTCCTCGGCCAGCTCGATCTCGCGCTCGGTCGGCGCGCCGAAGCTGAAGCCGTCGCGCGCGGCGCGCAGCACGGCGTCGAGCACTGCCGGATGGCCGTGGCCGAGGATCATCGGCCCCCACGAGCCGATGTAGTCGACATAGCGCTTGCCCTCGGCGTCGACGATGTACGCGCCCTCGGCGCGGGCGATGAAGCGCGGCGTCCCGCCGACGGCGCGGAACGCGCGCACGGGCGAGTTCACGCCGCCGGGGATGACCTTCTGGGCGCGCTCGAACAGCGCTTCATTAGTGGACACTGCGCGAGCCCCCGACATCGGTCGAATCGTCCGACAGCGCGTCTTCCACCGTCTGCTCGCCGTCTTCGTCCTCGCCGGGCGGCAGCGCCCAGAAGAAGCGGTCGGGCACGACGCCGCCCATGCCGGGCCGGAAGCCGGCGTCCAGGCTCTGGTCGAGGAACTGCAGCGCCTCGCCGACGGCTGCCTGCAGCTCGGCGGCGGCGCCCAGCAGGGCGGCCATCGCGGCCGACAGGGTGTCGCCGGCGCCGACGAAGGTGGCCTCGAACATCTCGAACTTCTCGCCGGTGAGCGCGCCCTGGGGCGAGGCCAGCACGTTGTCGATGAACTGGCCGCTGCCCTTGGCCGGCAGCATCACGCCGGTCACCAGCACGAAGCGGGTGCCGTGCTCGGCCGCGGCCACGGCCAGCTCGCGCGGCGAGGCCGGGCGCTCGGAATCCCACTCGGGCAGCAGGAAGTCGGTGAGCGTCTTGTGGTTGCCCACCAGCACCTCGGTGGCCGGCAGGATCAGCTCGCGGAAGGCGTCGAGGTAGGTCGACTGGTCGTCGTCCTCCATGAACGACAGCGCCGGCAGGTAGGACACCAGCGGGACGTCGGGATAGTCGGACAATACTTCCGCGACCGCGCTGACGTTGTCGGTACTGCCCAGGAAGCCCACCTTGAAGCCGGAGACGGTGATGTCCTCGAGGATGCAGCGCGCCTGCTCGACCACGGCATCGGAGTCGATCACGTGCTGGTCGAAGATCTCGGCGGTGTCGCGCATCAGCACGGCGGTGACCACGGGCAGGGCGTGGGCGCCCATCGCGGCGATGGTGGCGACGTCGCCCGCCACGCCTCCCGCGCCGCTGGCGTCGCTCGCGTTGAAGGTCAGGACGCAGGCGGGCGCGCTGGCTTCCTCGGCGATTTCGTCGGGCGTTTCCGCGCCGGAATGGGGGTCCATGGACATGTCCGGTGCCGGGCCAGCCGTGACGCTTGCCCGGAAAATGTGATTAATTCGGCCCTTAGCGCGTCGTTAACCGCTCGGGGCCGTGGCTACAATCCAGACGATTGTAGTGACCCTGAACGCGAAACGACTGTGAACGAACCTCAAACCTGGATGTGCCTGATCTGCGGCTGGATCTATGACGAAGCTGCCGGCGACGCTGAAACTGGTTTGGCCCCCGGTACCCCCTGGGCCCAGGTTCCGATGAACTGGACGTGTCCGGAATGCGGGGCCCGCAAGGAAGATTTCGAGATGGTTCGCATCTGATTGAAAGACCCGACGATGGCGCAAGTGTTCGACGAGATTTTCAATGGCTGAGGGCACGCCGGCTCCCACCGATGCCGCGGCGGCGCCCGCGGTCCGCGTGCTCGTGATCGACGACAGCAACACGATCCGGCGCAGCGCCGAGATCTTCCTGCGCCAGGGCGGGCACGAAGTGGTGCTCGCCGAGGACGGCTTCGACGCCCTGGCCAAGGTCAACGACCACACGCCCGACCTGATCTTCTGCGACATCCTGATGCCGCGGCTCGACGGCTACCAGACCTGCGCGATCATCAAGCGCAACCCGCGCTTCGCCGCGGTGCCGGTGATCATGCTGTCGTCCAAGGACGGCGTGTTCGACAAGGCGCGCGGCCGGATGGTCGGCTCCGAGGATTACCTGACCAAGCCGTTCACGAAGGAACAGCTCCTGCGCGCGGTGGCCCAATTCAGCCCGGCCCGTTCCGAACAGTAAGAGTTTCTCCGCCAGATATTCCCGGCCGCGACCGGCGCCGGGGAGTAAATGGGCAAAAAGCGCAACCCGAGGCGCGTTTCCAAGGACACACCATGCCGATCCAGCACATTCTCCTGGTCGATGATTCGAAGACCGAATTGGCTTACCTCTCCGACCTGCTCGCCAAGCGCGGTTTCACCGTGCGCACGGCCGAGAATGGCGAGGACGCGATGAAGCGCCTGGCCGAAGGCAAGCCCGACCTGATCCTGATGGACGTCGTGATGCCCGGGACCAACGGCTACCAGCTGACCCGCTCGATCACCCGCGACCCGCGCTACGCCGACGTGCCCGTCATCATGTGCACCAGCAAGGGGCAGGAGACCGACCGCGTCTGGGGCCTGCGCCAGGGCGCCCGCGACTACGTCGTCAAGCCCGTCGACACCGACGACCTGATGGCCAAGATCAAGTCGCTGGGCTGATCGCCCCGACCGGCCCGACCACCTCGTACGCACCCCCATGGCCAACAAAGATGCCCTGCGCGAACTGCAAACCCGGCTGGCGAGCCGTCTGCAAGCCGCCAAGACGCAGCCGCGTGCGCGAGGCTGGCTCGCCGTCGAATGCGCAGGCGCCGGCCTGCTGTTCCCGCTGGCCCAGGCCGGCGAGATCTTCCCGCTGCGCTCGCTGCTGAAGCTGCCGCACGCCAAGCCCTGGATGACCGGCGTGGCTCAGCTGCGGGGCGACCTGTACACCGTGATCGACATGGCGGCCTTCCTGGGCCTGCGCGCGCCGAAGTCCTCCACCGACCCGACCGCGCTCGACGGCCAGCTGGTGATGATGGCGCCGGCGCTGCAGGTCAACGCCGCGCTGCGCGTCGACCGCCTGGCCGGCCTGCGCGGCGAAGAACAGATGACGCGCGAGGCCGATCCGGCCGAGGGCGCCGGCACCCGGCCCGCGTTCGCGGCCGGCCGCTGGAAGGATGCGCAGGGCGCGTCCTGGCAGGAGATCGACCTGGGCGCGCTGGCAGCGGACGGCGCGTTCCTGGATGTGATGAGCTGAGGAGAGGGTTCGGTCGCGACGACGCGCCGTGCGAGCGGCGCCTCCAGGCCCGCAGGGCGTCGCGCAACCGATCGGGATTTGTTGGGATCTGAAATCTAGCGTGAAGAGGACGAGATGAACTTGTCAGACCAAAGCAACGGCAACGTGCACAAGCAGCACGGCGCCCACACCCAGGGCGGCCTCGAGAACGTCTATCCTCCCGCCGCCTCGGGGCGCGGCCGCGACGTGGCGCTCGCGGACGTCGACCTGGGCGACCCGGTCGAGTCGCACGCGCTGCACGACTCCGGCGACGGCACCCATGCCGGGCACGCGACGCACGCGCTGGGAACCGGCGGTGGCGTGCCCACGCTGGATCTGGACGTCCACGCGATGGGCCACTCGGCCTTCCCGCTGGACGGCGCCGGTCCCGGCCAGGACGACGACCACGCCGCCCACAACCTGGCGGTCGACCTGCCGCTCGAAGGCGTCGACACCGCGCTGGCCCCCTCCACGCTGGCGCCCGAGCCGGCCGAGCCCGCGCCCGCCCGCACGCACGAGGCCGCGCAGCCCGACGAGCCGGTCGCCGCCGCGGTCGACGAGGACGACACCGGCCTGCCGCTGATCGGCCGCCGCTCCCTCGGCTACCAGCAGCGCCTCGTGGTCACGCTGGCGGCCCTCGGCTTCGTCGGCCTGCTGGTCTCCGGCTTCGGCGCCATCGCGGCCGCCAACGCCCACGCCAAGCAGGTGGAAGCCACCGGCGCGGCGCTGATGCAGTCGCAGCGCCTGGCCAAGTCGGTCTCGCAGGCCATGATCGGCAGCCCCGCGGCCTTCCCTGAAGTGAAGGAAAGCGGCACGGTGCTGGCCACCGACGTGCGCGGCCTGCACAGCGGCAACGACGTCGTCACCGCGGTGCCCGGCGGCGCGCAGGACACGGTGCAGCCGCTGCTGGCGCTGGTCGACCGCGCCGAGAAGAACTCCGGCATCGTGCTGGCGCAGCAGAAGACGCTGACCCAGGTGGGCCAGGCGCTGCGCACCATCAACCGCCAGTCGTCCGACCTGCTCGAGACCGCGGAGACCGTGTCGTCGCTGAAGCTGCAGGGCGGCGCCTCGGCGGCCGAGATCTCCGCCGTCGGCCAGCTCGTGATGCTGACCCAGCGTATCGGCAAGAGCGCGAACGAATTCCTGACCTACGAAGGCGTGTCGCCCGAAGCCGTGTTCCTGCTCGGCAAGGACTTGAACACCTTCCGCGAGATCGCCGACGGCCTGCTGCAGGGCAACGCCGACCTGCGACTGCCCGGCACGAAGGAGCCCGCCACGCGCGAGCGCCTGCAGCAGCTGATCCAGCAGTACGAGCAGACCCGCAGCCAGTCCAGCGCCATTCTGGCCAACCTGCAGGGCCTGGTCGCCGCGCGCGAGGCGCAGGCGCAGATCGTGGGCGACAGCGAACCGCTGCGCAAGGGCCTGGAAGCCGTCCAGAGCCGTCTCGACCAGATCGGCGGCGTGTCGATCGGCTACATCGTGGCCATCGTGATCGCGGTGCTGCTGCTGCTGCTCGGCGCGCTCGGCACGCTGCGCCTGTTCGTGGTGACGCAGCGCAAGCAGGCGCGCGACGCCGACGACAAGCGCAAGGAAGCCGACAGCCGCCAGCGCGAGGCCCAGCGCGTCAACGACGCCAACCAGGCCGCCATTCTCCGGCTGATGAACGAACTGCAGTCGGTCGCCGAAGGCGACTTGACGCAGCAGGCCACCGTGACCGAGGACATCACCGGCGCCATCGCCGACTCGGTGAACTACACGGTGGAAGAGCTGCGCACCCTGGTGGCGCAGGTGCAGGGCACCGCCAACCGGGTGACGGACACCACCGGCCAGGTGGAACAGACGTCGACCGAGCTGCTGGCGGCCTCCACCGAGCAGCTGCACGAGATCCGCGAGACCGGCGAGTCCGTGCTGCAGATGGCCGGCCGAATCAACGACGTGTCGCAGCGAGCGCAGGAAACCGTGCACGCCGCCCAGCAGTCGCTGACCGTGGCGCAGGCCGGCCGCCGCGCGGTGCAGGACGCCATCGAGGGCATGAACTCGATCCGCGACCAGATCCAGGAAACCTCCAAGCGGATCAAGCGCCTGGGCGAATCGTCGCAGGAGATCGGCGAAATCACCGAGCTGATTTCCGACATTACCGAGCAGACGAACGTGCTGGCCCTGAACGCCGCCATCCAGGCGGCCTCCGCCGGCGACGCGGGCCGCGGCTTCTCCGTGGTCGCGGAAGAAGTGCAGCGGCTGGCCGAACGCTCCGGCGACGCGACGCGACAGATCGCGGCGCTCGTGAAGGCCATTCAGACCGACACCGGCGACGCCGTGGCCGCCATGGAACGCTCGACGCAGGGCGTGGTGCAGGGGGCGCAGCTGTCCGACGCGGCCGGCGCCGCGCTGGTCGACATCGACCGCGTGACGCGCGAACTGTCCGCACTCGTCGAAAGCATCTCGACGCAGGCGCACAGCGAAGCCCAGTCCGCGAACGTCGTGGCCTCCAACATCCAGCACATCTTCGCGGTGACGGAGCAGACCGGCGACGGTACGCGCTCGACCGCGCAGATCGTGCGCGAGCTGTCGCGTACCGCCGAGGAACTGCGCCAGTCGGTGTCCCGGTTCAAGATCGGCTGATGCCCCGACGCTCCCGCTGGTCGCCGTATCCGTCCCGCCGGTCGGGTGCGCGGTCAGCCGGATCCGTTTTGGCGGTAGGCTCATTCGCTGTGGTTGACCGCCCTTGCACGCGCTGTGACGAGCGCGTCGCTGGAGATGATGTTGAGTGAACAAGTAGCGCACGCCGTGCCTGCAGACCTGAGCACCTTGGCCTGGGTGGCCGACGAGCTTCGCCGCACCCTCGACAACGCCCACAAGGCGCTGCGGCGCCAGGTGCGCGAGACCGAGGCCGCGCCGCAAGGCACCGAGATCGACGGCAGCGCCGCGCCGGCGATGCAGCAGGCGCGCGCGCTGTTCCACCAGAGCGCGGGCGCGCTCGACATGGTCGGCCAGGCCGAGGGCGCGCGCATGCTGCGCGCCAGCGAGCAGGCGGTGCTGCGCTTCATGCAGAAGGTCCGCGCGATGGACAACGACGCGGTGACGCAGATCGAGCGCTCGTCGTTCGCGCTGCTCGACTTCCTGCGCCGCCGTCTGTCCGGCAAGGACGTCTCGCCGCTGGCGCTGTTCCCGCAATACCGCGAGGTGCAGACGCTCGCGGGCGCCGACCGCATCCACCCGGCCGACCTGTGGTCCGCCGACGCGCCGTCCGCGGGCGCCCAGCTCGCCGACGCCGCCCCCGCGCTGGTGAAGGCCTCGGCCGGCTCGCACGTGATGGCGCTGCAGCCCGACGCCGATACCCGTGGCCGCATGGAGCAGTGCATGCTCGCGCTGCTGCGCGGCCCGGTGGGGCCGGCCGCCACGCAGATGAGCCAGCTGTTCGCCGGCCTGGCCGCAGGCGCCGCCGGCAAGCTGTCGGGCCTGTGGTCCGTGGCCGCCGCCTTCTTCGAGGCGCAGGCGCAGGGCCGCCTGTCGGCCGACGTCTACAGCAAGCGCCTGACCTCGCGCCTGCTGGCCCAGGTGCGCCTGGCCGAGCGCGGCCAGGTCGACGTCTCCGACCGCCTCACACAGGACCTGCTGTTCTTCTGCGCCCGCGCGCTGCCCGGCGACGACGCCAAGGCGCCGCGCCTGGTCGCCGTGCGCAAGGCCTTCGGCCTGGCCGCACTGGAGCCGGTCGACTACGAGCACGAGGCGCTGGGCCGCTACGACCCCGCGCTGATCCCGCTGGCGCGGCGCCGCGTGGAGGCGCTGAAGGAATCGTGGTCGTCGGCCACGGCCGGCCAGTCCGGCCTCGCGTCCAGCCTGCGCGAGCAGGCCTCGCTGGTGGCCGACTCGGTGCGCAAGCTGCACCCCGAGGGCGAGCACATGGCGCGCGCGCTCGATGCCGCGGTCACGCAGGTGGCCGACGGCGCCGCCGTGCCGTCGCCCAACCTGGCGATGGAAGTCGCCACCAGCCTGCTGTGCCTGGACGCCGCGCTCGACGACGCCGACATCGCCGACGCCTCGTTCGGCACCCGCATCCACCAGCTCGCCGAGCGCATCGACCTCGCGCGCCAGGGCCGCACGCCGGGCCCGATCGAGCCGTGGATGGAAGACCTCTACCGCCGCGCCTCCGACCGCCAGACCATGGGCAGCGTCGTGCAGGAGCTGCGCTCGTCGCTGGCCGAGGTCGAAGGCCAGCTCGACAAGTTCAACCGCAACCCGGCCGAGCGCGAGACGCTGGTGCCGGTGCCGGCCAAACTGTCGGCCATGCGCGGCGTGCTGTCCGTGCTGGGCCTGGACCAGGCCGGCCAGGCCGTCGTGCGCATGCGCGACGAGGTCGACACCGTGCTGGCGCAGTCGCGCGAGGACGCCGAGACCACGCCGGCCGAGCGCACGCTGTCCGAGCAGGCCGTGGGCCGCCTGGCCGCCAACGTCGGCGCGCTCGGCTTCCTGATCGACCTGCTGGGCGTGCAGCCGCAGCTGGCCAAGTCGCTGTTCAAGTTCGACGCCAGCACCGGCCGCCTCGAGACCACGATGGGCCGCACCGACGAGATCGTGCCCACCGAGGTGGACGCGCCCGCCGCCGGCGAGAGCGAGCTGCTGGAGCAGGTGCAGCAGCTGGCCGCCACGGCCGGCAGCGACGCCGCGTCCAAGGCCGACGTGATGCGCAAGCTCGAGGAGCTGGCCCAGCAGGCCACCGCCTCGGACGAGAAGAGCATCGCCGACGCCGCCAAGGCCGCGCGCAGCGCGCTGGCCCGCAGCGACGAGACCGCGGCCACCGAGGTGCGCCAGGAAGTCGCCAAGGCGATGCACGAGTTCGTCGCCCCGCCGCCGCCGGCGCCCGCGCCCGTGCCCGCCGCCGTGTCCGACACGGCCACGGCCGAGGACGACGAGATGCTCGGGATCTTCTTCGAGGAAGCCGAGGAAGTCATCGCCGGCGCCCGCGAGAGCCTGGGCAAGCTGGCCGAGGAGCCGCAGCACTTCGAATCGATCTCCACCGTCCGCCGCGCGTTCCATACCCTCAAGGGCAGCTCGCGCATGGTCGGCCTGAAGGACTTCGGCGAAGCCGCCTGGGCCTGCGAGCAGCTGTACAACGCCCGCCTGGCCGATCACGTGATCGAGGCCAATCCCGAGCTGCGCTCGTTCTCGCTGAACGTGCTGGACGAACTCGAGGGCTGGATCAAGGCGCTCGCCGCGAAGAACGCGAACGGCTTCCACAGCGCGCCCATCGTCGCCGCCGCCAACGCGCTGCGCGACGGCGTCGATCCCGATGCCGAGCCTGTCAAGGCGCCCGCGCCTGCTGCCCCGACGCCCGCGCCGGCGTTCGCCGCCGAGGCCACCGCGGTGCTGTCGCCGATCCCGTCGCCCGAGGTCTCGTTCGAGCCCGCGCCCGTGGAGGCGGGCGACACCGAGGTCTTCGAGGACTTCGCCCATACCGCGCCGCCCGAGCTGGCCGACCTGCCGCAGGTGGTCGAGCCGGCGCACGAGCTGCCTTTCGTACTGGACCTGCCGTCCGACACGCCGCCGCACGCCGCGCCCGCCCATGCGCCGGCCGCCGAGGGCGAGGAGCGCACGGTGCTGCAGACGCTGGAGCGCCGCGCCGACGCGGCCGAGCCCGAGTTCCAGTTCGACCTCGGCGACCTCGACCAGCCGGCCCACGCGTCCGCCGTCCCGACCGCGCACGTCCAGGAGCACGACGCCGGCCCCGAGACCGTGCCGTCGCAGCTCGCGGATCTGTCGGATCTGTCGTTCGACCTGGCGCCCGCCGGCCACGCGGCCGAGCCGGCCGCCAACGACGCGGTCGCCGCGCACGGGCTGGCCGACCAGCTGCCGGCCGACGACGCCGAGAACTACAAGCTCATCGGGCCGCTGCGCATCAGCCTGAGCCTGTTCAACATCTTCCTCAACGAAGCCGACGAGCAGTCGCGCCGCCTGTGCACCTCGCTCGCCGAGTGGGTGCTGGAGCTGCCGCGCGCGGTCGGCGAGGAGGCCGTCGCGCTGGCGCACTCGCTGGCCGGCAATTCGGCCACCGTGGGGCACACCGAGCTGTCGTCGCTGGCGCGCCGCCTCGAGCACGCGCTGGAGGTCTCGCAGGCGCGCCTAGTGACGCCGGACGAGGCGCGCCTGTACAGCGACGTGGCCGAGGAGATCCGCCGCCTGCTGCACCAGTTCGCCGCCGGCTTCCTGCAGCCGCCCGCGCAGCCGCTGGTGGCGCGCTTCGACGCCTTCCAGGCGACCGTCCAGGCGCAGGTCGCGCAGGCCGCGCACGAGGAGGCCGTCCAGCGCGATCGCGATGCGCAGCTTGCCGCCGCCGAGAAGGCCGCCGCCGAGGCGAAGGCCACGGCCGACGCCCAGGCCGCCGAGGCCAAGGCCGCCGAAGAGGCCCGCGCCGCTGCCGAGGCCCAGGCGGCCGAGGAGGCGCGTGTCGCCGCGCAAGCCCAGGCCGCCGAGGAGGCCCGCGTCGCTGCCGAGCAGCACGCTGCCGCCGCGCTGGCCGCCGCCGCGGAACACCATTTCGCCGAGCCGCCGATCGCCGCGCCGGAAGTCATCGATTCGCCCGACACCGAGATCGGCGCCGACGAGTTCGAGGCCCTGCAGGCCGCCGCCGACGCGGCGCCCGCCGAGCCCGTCGCGCACCCGTCCGCGGCCGCCATCCCGGCGTCCGGCCTGGGCGCCGTCAAGTTCACGGCGCTGGACGACAGCGTCCGCCACGAGCCGGCCGAGCGCCACGAGGTCGCCGCGCCGGAGACCGACGCCGGCGCCTTCGCGCAGGACCTGGACGCGCACGACGCGGTCGATCCCGAGCTGTTCGAGATCTTCGCGGAAGAGGCGCACGAGCTGCTGCCCAACCTCGCTTCGCACCTGCGGGCGTGGGAAGAGTCGCCGGAGATGACCTCCGAGGCCTTCGGCGCGCTGCGCGCGCTGCACACGCTCAAGGGCAGCGCCCGCCTCGCCGGCGCCATGCGCCTGGGCGAGCTGGCGCACCGCCTGGAGTCCGCGTTCGAGGAGCGCGTGGGCGGCCGTTCGTCCAACCCGCCGACGATGGCGATGCTGCACACCGGCGTCGACGCGCTCGACGAGGAATTCCAGCGCCTGCTCAAGAACCCGCAAGGCATGCCGGCGCCCGCGCCGGTGGCGGCGCCTGTCGCGATCGAGCCCGTCGTGGCCGAGCCGGTCGCACCGGCGCCGGTGGCCGAGGCGCCCGTCGCACCGCAGGCGCCGGCGGCTGCGCCGGCCGCGGCCGAGACGGCGGTTCGTCCGGTCGCGCCCAGGGCGCCGTCGGATGCCGCGCCCATCGTCATCGACTGGGCCCGCTTCAGCACCGAGAACCCGTCGCGCGTGCAGCGCGTCGTCGAGGCGGCCGCCGGCAACCCGGCCACCGCCACGGTGCGCGTCAAGGCGCCGCTGCTGGACCGCCTGGTCAACCAGGCCGGCGAAGTCTCGATCACGCGCTCGCGCCTCGAGACCGACGTCACGCAGATGCGCTCGTCGCTGCGCGAACTGACGGAAAACCTGGATCGCCTGCGCCGCCAGCTGCGCGACATCGAACTGCAGGCCGACTCGCAGATCGCGTCGCGCCTGGAGGCCAGCAAGAGCTCGGCCGCCGAGTTCGACCCGCTGGAGATGGACCGCTTCACGCGCTTCCAGGAACTGACGCGCATGATGGCCGAGTCGGTGAACGACGTGGCCACGGTGCAGCGCAGCATCACGCAGACGGTGCAGTCGGCCGAAGACGAGATGGCCGCCCAGGCGCGCCTGACGCGCGCGCTGTCCGAGGACCTGCTGCGCGCCCGCATGGTGCCGTTCGACGCGCTGTCCGAGCGCCTGTACCGCGTCGTGCGCCAGGCCGCCAAGGAAACCTCCGTGCAGGTGCGCCTGAACGTCGAGGGCTCGTCCATCGAGCTGGATCGCTCGGTGCTGGACCGCATGGCCGGCGCGTTCGAGCACCTGCTGCGCAACTCCGTCGTCCACGGCATCGAGTCGGCCGACGTGCGCCGCGCGCAGGACAAGGATCCGGTCGGGACGATCGACGTCTCGCTGGCCCAGCAGGGCAACGAGGTGCGGATCCAGATCCGCGACGACGGCGCCGGCCTCGACCTGCAGCGCATCGAGGCGCGCGGCCGCGCCAACGGCCTGATCGCGCCGGACGCGACCCCGACCGAGGCCGAGCTCGCCAACCTGATCTTCACGCCGGGCTTCACGACGGCCGAGTCGGTGACCGAGCTGGCCGGCCGCGGGGTCGGCATGGACGTGGTGCGCGCCGACATCACCGCGCTCGGCGGCCGCATCGAGACCGCCTCGGCCCCGGGCCGCGGCACGGCGTTCACGCTGCTGCTGCCGCTGACCACGGCCGTCACGCGCGTCGTGCAGCTGCGCTGCGGCGACCTCACCGTCGCCATGCCGGCGTCGCTGGTGGAGGTGGTGCGCCGCGCCACCAACGCCGACATCGAGCAGGCCTACAAGACCGGCGTCTACCAGGACGGCACGCACGAGCTGCCGTTCTTCTGGCTGGGCGCGCTGCTGCAGTCGAGCACGCACGGCGTGCTGGCCGGCAAGACCAACTCGGTCGTGCTGGTGCGAAGCGCCGAGCAGCGCGTCGCGCTGCACGTCGACCAGGTCGTGGGCAACCAGGAAGTGGTCGTCAAGAACCTGGGGCCGCAGCTGGCGCGCCTGCCGGGCCTGGCGGGCATGTCCCTGCTGGCCACCGGCGAGGTGGTGCCCATCTACAACCCGGTGGCGCTCGCCGCCGTGTACGGCCAGCGCGCGGCCGCCGAGGCCGGCGCGCCGCACGTGCCGGTGGTGGTCGAGGAGGTCGAGGAGGCCAAGGCGCCGCTGATCCTGGTGGTGGACGATTCGCTGACGGTGCGCCGCGTGACGCAGCGCCTGCTGACGCGCGAAGGCTTCCGCGTCACCGTGGCCAAGGACGGCCTCGATGCGCTGGAGCAGCTCGAGGTCGAGCGCCCGGCCGTGATGCTGACCGACATCGAGATGCCGCGCATGGACGGCTTCGACCTGCTGCGCAACGTGCGCCACGATCCGCGCTGGGCCGGCCTGCCGGTGGTCATGATCACGTCGCGCATCGCCCAGAAGCACCGCGACCTGGCGATCCAGCTGGGCGCCGATCATTACCTCGGCAAGCCCTACGACGAAGAGCAGCTGATCGGCCTGATCCGCGACAACGTCGCGCGGAAGACGCCCGCCTGACGATCCGTGAAGGAATCCGGCCCGCGGGCCGGATTCCTCCGTGGTTTCCGGGGTTCAGCCGGCGGGATCGCCGGCCGATAAAAGAGGGCACCTCGTAAATCCATGTCGGAAATCATTGATCACCTGGCCTCGCTGACCGGGCTGCGCGACCGCGACACGCTCGACGTCAGCCTGGCGCACGCCATGCGCGACTTCCTCGCGCCCCGGTGCGTGGCCGTCTGCCGGCTGGTCGGGGAACCGGGCGACGAGCGCTGGCTGACGCGCGCCGCGCTGCTGTACGACGCGCCCGCCGCCACGGCCGATCCGGCCTGGGTCGACCTCGAATCGCTGCCGCGCGCCGACCAGCGCCCGGCGCGTCTCCAGTGCCTGAACACGGCCGAGATCGTCGAGCAGCGCACCGACGGCCTGTTCACGACCCTGTTCCCGGTGATGTCGGACACCGGCGCCGTCGGCGTCATCGAGCTGCAGACCACGCGCCGCATCGAGGCCAAGTCGCGCCGCCTCGTGTTCGGCGTGCTGCGCATCTACCGCAACGTGCAGACGCTGCTCGACTACAGCGAGCGCGACACGCTGACGGGCCTGCTCAACCGCAAGATCTTCGACGACAGCTTCTACAAGGTCGCGCCGCTGCCGCTGCTCGACGGCAAGGGCGACCACGGCGGGCGCCGCCACGCCGCGGGCGCGCGCTACTGGCTGGGCGTGGTCGACATCGACCACTTCAAGAACGTCAACGACCGCTTCGGCCACCTCATCGGCGACGAGGTGCTGCTGCTGGTGTCGCGCATCATGCGCGAGGCGTTCCGCTTCTCCGACCAGCTCTACCGCTTCGGCGGCGAGGAGTTCGTCGTGCTGCTGCTGTGCGGCGACGAGGCCGGCGCCGTCACCGCGTTCGAGCGCTTCCGCAAGGTGGTCGGCGAGTACGCGTTCCCGCAGGCCGGCCGGATCACGATCAGCATCGGCTTCACGGCCATCGAGGTCGGCGACACCCCGTCCGTCGCGTTCGAGCGCGCCGACCGCGCCGTCTACCACGCCAAGCACAACGGCCGCGACCAGGTCTGCAACTACGCCGAGCTGCAGCGCCGCGGCATCGTCGAGGACGACAGGCGGGTCAGCGACGTCGAGCTGTTCTAGGCGGCTCGTCCCTCGTCCCGGTCGGCGCCGGCCGACCGCTTCCCTTCGAGCCGAACCGCGTCAGCGTCTTCTCGCGTGCGGCGGCGTGGTCGACGACGGGGTGCGGATAGTCGCGCCCCAGGGCCACCCGGGCCGCGGCCAGTTCGGCCGGACGAGCCTTCCACGGTGCGTGGATGGCCGCGCCTCCCAGCAGGCGCAGTTCCGGCACCCAGCGCCGGATGAACGTTCCCTGCGGATCGAAGCGCTCGCTCTGCGTCACGGGGTTGAAGATGCGGAACCAGGGCTGGGCGTCGCAGCCCGTGGACGCCGCCCATTGCCAGCCGCCGTTGTTGGATGCCAGCTCGAAGTCGTTGAGCCGCCGCGCGAAGACCGCCTCGCCACGCTGCCAGGACACGCCCAGGTCCTTGGTCAAGAAGCTGGCCGTGACCATGCGCAGGCGGTTGTGCATGTAGCCGGTGGCGGCGAGCTGGCGCATGCCCGCGTCGACCAGCGGATAGCCGGTGCGGCCCTCGCACCAGGCGGCGAGGTGGGCGTCGGCCTCGGGCCCCTGTTCCCAAGGGATGTCGTCGCAGTCCGGGCGCCAGGCGTGGCCGACGACATGCGGGTGGTGGAACAGGACCTGGTGGTAGAAGTCGCGCCAGACCAGCTCCGACAGCCAGGTCTGCGCGCCGCGGCTGCCGCCTTCGATCCGCTGGCCGGCCAGGCGCACCAGCCGGCGCAGCGACAGCGTGCCGAAGCGCAGGTGCACGCCGAGGTGGCTGGGGCCGGGCGTCGCGGGGAAGTCGCGGGTGGCGGCGTAGTCGTCGAGGCGGTCGAGGAACTCGATTAGCAGTTCCGCGCCGCCGGCGCTGCCCGGGCGCAGGCCCGGGTCGTCCTGCAGCCGCGACGTGGCGGCATCGTCGAAGCCGAATTCCGAGAGCATCGGCACCGGGGCGGCATCGCGCCATGGGCTGTCGGGGGCTTGCGCGAGCGTCGGCGTGGCCGCGTCGCTGCCGCAATCGTCCAGCAGGTTCGGGCGGGCGTGCAGCGCCTTCAGCCAGGCATTCCTGTAGGGCGTGAAGACGCCGTAAGGGGTGCCGCCGCCGGTCAGGATCTCCCTGCGCTCGAAGATCACGTGGTCCTTGAACCCGTGCATCGCGCGGCCGTCCGCGCGCAGGCGCTCGTACACCTGCGCGTCGCGCGCGCGAGCGGCGGGGTCGTCGTCGCGGTGGAAGTAGACCGCCTGGACGTCGAGCTGCGCCGCCAGCCGCGGGATCGCGTCGACGGGATCCGCGTGACGGACGATCAGCGCCGCGCCCCCGCGGGAGAGCTGCCGGATCTGGCCGTCGAGGTCGGCCAGGCTGGCCCGGATGAAGGCGACGCGGCGGTCGTCGGCGGGCAGGCCGGCCAGGATCGTCGTGTCGAGCACGAACACGCACCAGACGGCCTGCGCCTCGCGCAGCGCGCTCGCCAGCGCGGGGTGGTCGGCGACCCGCAGGTCGCGCCGGAACCAGACCAGCGCGCGCTTCACCGGTTTGCCGGAAGAGATCTCCATGGCGGTCGATTGTCGGGCGCCCGCTGCCCTAAAATCGCGGCAATGGCCTCCGAACCCATCAACCTGACCAACCAGTTCCTCATCGCCATGCCCGGCATGGTGGACGAGGCGTTCGCCGGTGCGGTCGTCTACCTGTGCGAGCACAGCGAGAAGGGCGCGCTCGGGCTGATGATCAACAAGCCGGTGGACATCCGGCTGCGCAACCTGTTCGAGAAGGTCGACCTCACGCTGGCCAGCGACGACCTCGGCGAGCAGCCGGTGTTCTACGGCGGCCCGGTGCAGACCGAGCGCGGCTTCGTGCTGCACGAGCGCATGGACGGCGCCACGCACTTCAACTCGACGCTGTCGGTGCCCGGCGGCCTCGAGATGACCACCAGCAAGGACGTGCTCGAGGCGATGGCGGTCGGCAACGGCCCGCGCCGCGTGCTGGTCACGCTGGGCTACAGCGGCTGGGCCACCGGCCAGCTGGAGGATGAACTGGGCCGCAACGGCTGGCTCAACGTCGACGCGGCGCCGGAGATCATCTTCGACACGCCGGTCGAGCAGCGCTACGAGCGCGCGCTGGCCTTGCTGGGCATCGACCCGCGCATGCTCAGCCAGGAAGCCGGGCACGCATGAGCGGTTCGGCCATGGTCGACTCGCCGTCCCGACCCGTCCTATCGTTCCTCGCCTTCGACTACGGCACGAAACGCGTCGGCGTGGCCACCGGCAACACGCTGATGAAGACGTCCCAGCCGCTGCGCACGCTGGCGCTGGAGGGCGACGCGCGCTTCAGGGCCATAGCGTCGCTGATCAAGGAGTGGACGCCCGATGCCCTGGTGATCGGCGTGCCCTTCCATCCGGACGGCGCCGCGCACGACAATACGGCGCGCGCCCGCAAGTTCGGCCGCCAGCTCCACGGCCGCTTCGGCCTGCCGGTGCACGAGGTCGACGAGCGCTACACCACCGTAGCCGCGGAATCGGCCGGCGCGCGCGACGCCGATTCGGCGGCGGCGGCCCTGATCCTCGAACAGTTCTTCCGGGAAAACGAATGACCAACTTATCGCTCGATGCCGAGCAGCTCTACGCCGAGCTGCGCGCCGGCGTCGGCCGGCTGCTGACGCCCGACACCGTGCTCGTGGGCATCTGGTCGGGCGGCGCCTGGCTGGCCCAGCGCCTGAACGCCGACCTGAAGACGGGCCATCCCGTCGGCACCATCTCCAGCACGCTGCACCGCGACGACTTCGGCGCGCGCGGCCTGGGCGCCACCGAGGCCGCTACCGAGCTGCCGTTCGAGATCGACGGCGCGCGCATCCTGCTGGTCGACGACGTCATCGCCAGCGGGCGCACGATCCGCGCGGTCGTCAACGAGCTGTTCGACTACGGCCGCCCGGCCTCGGTGGAACTGGCTGTGCTGGTCGACCGCGGCGGCCGCGAGCTGCCCGTCGCGCCGGTGTTCGCCGCCGCCAAGCTCACGCTGCCCGCCCACCAGCGGCTGTCGCTCGCGCGCGAGGCCGACGGCCGCTTCACCTTCGCCGTCAAGGAGACCACCTGATGCTCGCGCGACGAAATCCGCAGCTCAACGCCCACGGCGAGCTGATCCACCTGCTGTCCATCGAGGGCCTGCCGCGCGCCGTCCTGACGCAGATCCTCGATACCGCCGGCACCTTCCTCTCGGTCAACGACCGCGACGTCAAGAAGGTGCCGCTGCTGCGCGGCAAGAGCGTGTTCAACCTGTTCTTCGAGAACTCGACGCGCACGCGCACCACGTTCGAGATCGCGGCCAAGCGGCTGTCGGCCGACGTCATCAACCTCGACATCGCGAAGTCCTCGGCGTCCAAGGGCGAGAGCCTGCTCGACACCATCGCCAACCTGTCGGCCATGCACGCGGACATGTTCGTCGTGCGCCACAGCGAGTCGGGCGCGCCGTACCTGATCGCGCGCCACTGCGCCCCGCACGTGCACGTGGTCAACGCCGGCGACGGCCGCCACGCGCACCCGACTCAAGGGCTGCTGGACATGTACACGATCCGGCACTACAAGAAGTCGTTCAACGAGCTCACCGTGGCCGTCGTCGGCGACATCGTGCACTCGCGCGTCGCGCGCTCCGACATCCACGCGCTGACCACGCTGGGCGTGCCCGAGATCCGCGCCGTCGGCCCCAAGACGCTGGTACCGGGCGACCTGCGAGACATGGGCGTGCGCGTCTGCCACGACATGCGCGAGGGCGTGAAGGACGCCGACGTCGTCATCATGCTGCGGCTGCAGAACGAGCGCATGAGCGGCGCGATGCTGCCCAGCGCCGGCGAGTACTTCAAGAGCTTCGGCCTGACCGAGGACATCCTCGCGCTGGCCAAGCCCGACGTCATCGTGATGCACCCGGGCCCGATCAACCGCGGCGTCGAGATCGACTCGCGCGTGGCCGACGGCTCGCACAGCGTCATCCTGCCGCAGGTCACGTTCGGCATCGCCGTGCGCATGGCCGTGATGTCCATTCTTGCCGGGAACGACGCATGAAGATCCTGATCCGCAACGGCCGCGTGGTCGATCCCGCGAGCGGCCGCGACGAGGCCGCCGACGTCGCCATCGCCGCCGGCCGCATCGTGGCCATCGGCAAGGTGCCGGCCGACTTCGCGCCCGACCGCACCATCGAGGCCGACGGCTGCGTCGTCGCGCCGGGCCTGGTCGACCTCGCCGCGCGCCTGAAGGAGCCCGGCCCCGGCGCGCTGGAGAGCGAACTCGCGGCCGCGGCCGCCGGCGGCGTCACCAGCCTCGTGTGCCCGCCCGACATGGACCCGCCGCTCGACGAGCCCGGCCTGGTCGACATGCTCAAGTTCCGCGCCCGCAAGCTCAGCCGCTGCCGCCTGTTCCCGCTGGGCGCGCTGACGCAGGGCCTGGCGGGCGCCGAGATCACCGAGATGATGGCGCTGACCGACGCCGGCTGCGTCGGTTTCTCGCAGGCCGAGGCGACTATGCGCGACAACCTCACGCTGCTGCGCGCGATGCAGTACGCCAGCACGCGCGGCTACGCCGTGTGGCTGCGGCCCAAGGATCCGTCGCTGTCCGGCGGCGTCGCGGCCAGCGGCGCGGTGGCCACGCGGCTGGGGCTGTCGGGCGTGCCGGTCGCGTCCGAGACCATCGCCATCCACACCATCGTCGAGCTCGTGCGCCAGACCGTCGCGCGCGTGCACTTCTGCCGTCTGTCCAGCGCGGCGGGCGTCGAGCTGGTGCGCCGCGCCAAGGCCGAGGGCCTGCCGGTGACGGCCGACGTCAGCATCAACTCGCTGCACCTGACCGACGTCGACATCGGCTACTTCAACTCGGACATGCGCCTGACGCCGCCGCTGCGCCAGGGCAAGGACCGCGACGCGCTGCGCGCCGGCCTGGCCGACGGCACCATCGACGCGCTGGTGTCCGACCACACGCCCGTGGGCCACGACGACAAGATGCTGCCGTTCGGCGAGGCGACGCCCGGCGCCACCGGCCTCGAGCTGCTGCTGAGCCTGGCGCTGAAGTGGGGCAACGAGAGCAGGCTGACGCTCGCGCAGTCGCTGGCGCGCGTCACGAGCGATCCCGTGCGCGTGCTGGGCGAGGCGCTGGGCTCGCTGGGGCAGAGCGCGGGGCGGCTGGTCGAGGGCGGCGTCGCCGACGTCTGCGTGTTCGATCCGCAGGCCGAGTGGCAGGTCACGCCCGAGGCGCTGCACAGCCGCGGCAAGCACACGCCGTTCGACGCCGCGTCCACCGGCACGCGCATGCCGGGGCGCGTGCGCCACACGCTCGTCGCCGGCACGCTGGCCTGGAGCGCCGCCACGGAAGCGAACGCGGCTTGAGGACGCTCGTCGCGATCTGGCGCATCCTGCGCGTCGTCGGCATGGTGGCGCAGGGGCTGTGGCTCACGCTGACGGTGCTGCCGCGCTGCGACGCCGCGCGCTGGCACGCGATCATGCAGCGCTGGGCGGTGCAACTGCTGCGCTGCCTCGGCGTGATGGTGCGCGTGTCGGGCGAGCCGCAGCCCGGCGCGGTGCTGATGGTGGCCAACCACGTGTCGTGGCTGGACATCCCGGCGCTGCATGCGAGCTCGCCGCGCACGCGCTTCGTGTCGAAATCGGCGATCGCGCACTGGCCGCTGCTGGGCCGGCTGGCGCGCGCCGGCGGCACGCTGTTCATCGAGCGCGAACGCAAGCGCGACGCGCTGCGCGTGGTCCACGAGGTGGCCGACGCGCTGAAGAAGCGCGACGCCGTCGCCGTGTTCCCCGAGGGCACGACGGGCTCCGGCCACGAGGTGCTGCCGTTCCATGCCAACCTGCTGCAGGCCGCCATCACCACGGCGACCGTGATCCAGCCGATCGTGCTGCGCTACAGCGAGCCGGGCCTGCCGGTGAGCGAGGCGGCGCAGTACATCGGCGACACGACGCTGGTCGAGAGCGTGATGAAGGTGTGCCGCGCGCGCGGCATGGTCGTCGACGTGCGCTTCATGGCACCGGAGCCGGCCGGCGAACTCGACCGCCGGGCGTTGGCGGAGCACCTGCACGACCGCGTCGCGGCGGAGCTGCGGGCTGTCGTCCAGGCCGGCTGAGCCGTGCCGCCGCGGACGGCCAGGGTCCGAACCGGCTTCTCCCTTTCTGATCCTGCGGAGGACGTTTCCTCCCCCAGAAACGCTGGTCGAGCGCGCCCGTCGCGAGTTGGCACCGCGACGGCGCAAGCGTATGGTGAAACTTCGAAGGCGGTCGATCCGGCGCGATGACTCCGACGGGCTGGTCCGGAGCGTCATCCGGAATGGACTTGCCCGGTCAACGGCAGGAGGTCGTCATGATTCATTCGAAGTCTCAATCCTCGTACGGCGTCTATTCGCCGCTGGGATGCGTGCTCGCGTCGTTCCCGACCGAGGACAACGCCCGCGCCGCCATCGCCGAATTGAGGGCCGCCGGCTTCGCCGCGGAGGATGTCGTGTACCAGTCGGCCGAGGAGGTGCGGCTGCGCGCGATCCACGACATCCACAATTCCGGCCTGCTCGCGCGCATCGGGCAGGAGGTGAACCTCGCCAAGTCGCGGCGTGCCCTGGCCGAGGAGGGACACCCCTTCGTGGCGGTGTACGCGCCCGGCGCGGATGCCACGCACTGCGCCGCCGAGATCGCGCGGCATTGCCATGCCGACTTCGCCCAGAAATTCGGGCGCCTGATCGTCGAGGAGTTGATCGAGTCCGAGGCCGACGGCCGCCAGGTGTCGGAATCGCCCGACACCGGCCTCGACTTCCAGTGGCGGTGACGCGCGGGCGCAGCCGGCCGGCGGCGCGGCCCCTGCGCTGATGCCCGCCAGTGTCGTGCTGCAGCGCGGCGGTACGCGGCTTGCCCTTTCCCCATCGAAAGGAGCCGTCACCATGAAGCAGAATACCTCCTGGACGGCGCGCGGCGTGTTCAAGCCGGTCGGCCACGTGCTGGCGTCCTTCCCCACGGAGCGCGACGCGCGCTCGGCCGTGGCCGCGCTGATGGACGCCGGCTTCCCGGAGGTGCTGTACTACGCCGCCGACGAGATGCGCGAGTGCGCGGAGCGCGACATCGAGGGCGCCGGCGTCCTCGCCCCCTTCGGCCAGGAACTCAACGCGGCCAGGTATCGGCGCGACCTGGCCAGCGCCGGGCATCCGTTCGTGTCGGTGCGGGCGCCGGAGACCGACGAGGCGCGCCGCGTGGCGGACATCGTCGCGCGCCACAACGCCGACCGGGCGCAGAAGTTCGGCCGCTTCGTCATCGAGGAGCTGATCGAACTCGGCACGGGCCAGCATCAATTCAACGAGACGCCCGACACCGGCCTCGACCTGCAGACCCGTCCCGACCGCCACTGACGCCGCGTCAGAACTGGCTGGCGACGCCCGCGTCGTGCGCGCCCGCGCGTGACGCGCCGCGCACGGGCGCGAGCCGCGCCATGCGCCACGCGATCGCCACGCTGCCCAGCCACAGCGCGCCCAGGAAGCCCAGGACGCCCGGCCACGCGCCGGCCTGCCACGCGTGGCCGCCGAGCCATCCCATGCTGCTGGCGCCGAGGTAGTACATGGCGAGGTAGGCGGCCGAGGCGAGCGACTTCGAGTGCTTCGCGAGCCGCCCGACCCAGCTGACGGCCACCGAGTGCGCCGCGAAGAAGCCGAAGGTGAACAGCGCGACGCCGGCGATGATCAGCGGCAGCGCGTTCGACAGCGTCAGCGCGAGGCCGGCGGCGCACAGCGCGAGCATCGCGGCGAGCACGCGCGACGAGCCGTGGCGGTCGGCCTGGCGGCCCGCCCAGGGCGACGAGAACATGCCCACCACGTACAGCAGGAACACCGCGCCGATGGTGGCGTGCGACAGCGCGAACGGCGCCTGCACCAGCCGGAAGCTGAGGTAGTTGTAGAAGCTCACGAAGCTGCCCATCAGCAGCAGCGCCAGCGCGAACAGCGGCTTGAGGCCGCGCTCGCCGGCGACGGCGCGCAGGTCGGCCAGCGCGTGGCGCGGATGCAGCGGGCGCGGGCGATGGCGGCGCGACGGCGGCAGGCTGCGCCAGAACTCGAACGCCGCGAGCGCGCCCAGCACGCCCAGCCCCGCGAACGCGCCGCGCCAGCCGGTGTGGTCGGCCAGCAGCCCGCACACGAGCCGGCTGGACATGCCGCCCGCCGCGTTGCCCGCGATGATGAGTCCGACGGACTGGCCCAGCACGCGCGCATCGACCTCCTCGGCCAGCCACGCCGACGATACCGCCGGCAGCCCCGCCAGGCTCAGGCCCAGCAGCGCGCGCAGGACGATCAGCACGCCGTAGCTCGGCGCCACCGCGCACAGCAGGCTGCACAAGGCACCCAGCACGATGGACGCGAGCATCACCGGCTTGGGCCCGTAGCGCTGCGCCAGGAAGCCGGCCGGGATCAGGCCCAGCGCCATCGCGCCGGCCGTGGCCGACAGCACCCCGCTGGCCTGCGCGGCGTCGAGCCCGAAGGCGCTGCCAAACAGCGGCAGCAGCGGCTGCGGCCCGTAGAACATGCCGAAGGTGGCGAAGCCGCCGACGAACAGCGCCCAGCGCGCGGCGCGGTGGGCGGCGCTGCCGGGGGCGATCGGCGGCGGCAGCGGCTCGTCGCCCGTGCGCGACGAGCGCGCGGCGGGGAACGACAGGCTGGCGGGCGTAGCGGACATGGCGCCATCGTAGGCAGGCGCGCTTAGTCAGTCCAATATATGATTATCGAAGTATTAAGACGTTGGAAGACTCAATGGAGCTGCGCCACCTGCGCTACTTCGTCGCCGTCGCCGAGGAGCTGCACTTCACCCGCGCCGCCGAGCGCCTGCACATCGCCCAGCCGCCGCTGAGCCAGCAGATCCGCGCGCTGGAGGAGGAGCTGGGCGTGCAGCTGTTCGCGCGCACCCGGCGCTCGGTGGCGCTGACCGACGCCGGCCACGCGCTGCTGGGCCGCGCCCGCGAGCTGCTCGCCGCCACGCAGGCGCTGCCGTCCGAGCTGCAGCGCGTCGCGCGCGGCGAGGTCGGGCTGCTGCGCATCGGCTTCTCGTCGACGCTGCCGCTGACCAAGGTGCTGCGCGACGTCGTCGCCGACTGGCGCCACACGCACCCCGAGGTCGCGCTGCACCTGCGCGAGATGCATTCCGCGCTGCAGTTCGAGGCGCTGCGCGCCGGCGAGCTCGACGTCGGCCTGGTGCGCTACAACGAACGCGCGCCCGACGGCATCAGGCTCTCGCTGCTGCGCCGCGACCCGCTGCGCCTCGTGGTGCCGGCCGGCCATCGCTTCGCGCGCCGCAAGTCGGTGCCCATCGCCGATTGCCGCGACGAGGCCTTCATCGGCTTCCCCGGCGACGCCGGCACCGGCACCGGCCCGCTGCTCAAGCGCCTGTGCGCGCAGGCGGGCTTCGAGCCGCGCATCGCGCAGGAAGCGCGCGAGGCCACGACGCAGATCGGCCTCGTCGCCGCGGGCCTGGGCATCGCCGTGCTGCCGGCGCCGCTGGAGGCGGTGCGCATCGAGGGCGTGCACTACGTGCCGCTGGAGGGCGAGGGCGCGCTGCTGGTGATGTCGGCGGCGACGCGGGCGGACGAGGCGTCGGAGCGGGTGCTGGCGTTCGTGCGGCGGGTGGGGGCGATGGCCGCTGCGGGTTGAGTCCGGCGTGCGACCGGCGTCAGCGCCGGTAGTCTTCTTCGCGCTGATGTCGAACGGCGCCCACGACGACGTTGTCGCCGACGACCTCGAACAGGACGACGTAGCCCGCGGCGCCGAACGGCACGATCAGCTCGCGTGAACGACCGTTGCCCAGCTCCGCCTTGCGACAAGAGTAGGGCGACCAGGACAGCAGGCGCATGCCCTCGCTGATCGCGTCGAGCCCACGTTGAGGCGCCGTCCAGTCCGGCGTCTCGCTCGCGAACTCGCGTTCGACGGCGAAGTCCGCCAGGCGTCGAAGGTCCGCGACTGCTTCGTCGAGCAGCGTGACCGTGTAGGCGGCCATTACCGGCCGCTGCGTTTGGCCGCTCGACGCTTGGCGTCGTCGAGCCGCCCCTGCATGGCGGCCAGCACTTCGTCGACCGTGTGTCCGCCGCCTTCGCGCTTCCAGCGCGCGATCGCCGCCTCGCCGCGATCGACGAACTCGGCCTGCGCCCGCCGCCACGCTGCGGCCGCGACGACCGCCTCCTCGATGAACTGCGTCAGCGATTCGCCTTCGCGCAGCACGGCCTCGACCTCGGCCCGAACCTCGGGCTCGACGCGGATGGGAGGGAAGGTGGCAGAGCGCATTCGAGCAATGTATAGCAAACGTGCTACGTCGACAAACCGCTCCCGGCTTCAGCCTTTCTTGCCCTGCGCCGCCACGGCCGCCGCAGCCTTCGCGGCTGCTTCCGCATCGCCCAGGTAGTAGCTCTTGATCGGCTTCAGATTGGCATCCAGCTCGTACACCAGCGGAATCCCGTTGGGGATGTTGACGCCCACGATGTCCGCATCGCCGATGTTGTCGAGGTACTTCACCAGCGCCCGGATGGAGTTGCCGTGCGCGGCGACGACCAGGCGCTGGCCGGACTTGATGGACGGGGCGAGCACCTCGTTCCAGAACGGCAGCACGCGGGCGACGGTGTCCTTCAGGCACTCGGTCAGCGGGATCTGCGCGGGCGACAGCTTGGCGTAGCGCGGGTCGTGGCGCTGGCCGCGCGGGTCGTCGGCCTCGAGCGCCGGCGGCGGGGTGTCGTAGCTGCGGCGCCAGATCAGCACCTGCTCGTCGCCATATTGCTTGGCCATGTCGGCCTTGTTCAGGCCCTGCAGGCCGCCGTAGTGGCGCTCGTTCAGGCGCCAGTCCTTGACGACGGGCAGCCAGGTGCGGTCCATCGTGTCCAGGCAGTGCCACAGCGTCCAGATCGCGCGCTTGAGCACCGAGGTGTAGGCGACGTCGAACTCGTAGCCCGCCTCCTTCAGCAACTCGCCGGCCTGGCGCGCCTGGGCGACGCCGGTGGCGGTGAGCTCGACGTCCGTCCAGCCGGTGAAGCGGTTCTCGAGGTTCCAGGTGGATTCGCCGTGGCGGATCAGGACGAGCTTGTACATGGGAGATGGCCTCGCGCCGTGCGGCGCCGTAGTCGATCGGGGGAGCGCAGATTTTAAGCGGCCGCGTCGATGCAGGCGGCGCAATGCGGCAAGAGGGGGTTGCCGTTGGCCGAGCGCTGCGCGGCTTCCTATAATTCGGCTCCACCTGAAAAATCGATTGCCTGCCTTGACCTTCTTCACCGACCCCACCGTCTGGCTCATGATCGTCGCCGCCCTCGTGTCCGGCGGCCTGCTGCTGTGGCCGACGATCAGCGGCGCGCGCGCCGGCGGCATCTCGCCGTCCGAGGCCGTGCGGCTGATGAACCGCGAGAAGGCCAGCGTGATCGACGTCAGCGAGCCCGGCGAGTACGCGACGGGGCATATCGTCGGCTCGCGCAACGTGCCGATCGGCCGCCTCGAGGTCGCACCCGAACTGCCGAAGAACAAGACGCTGCCCCTCGTGGTGGTGTGCGCCAGCGGCAAGCGCGCCGCCGCGGCCGTCAAGGCGCTGCAGGCCAAGGGCTACGACAAGGCCGTCGTGCTGGCCGGCGGGATGACGGCCTGGCGGGCCGCGAACATGCCGGTCGAGGTCGCCGCCGCCGCGGCCTGAACGCGGCTTCCGTCACGCGGCGCGGGACGCGCTTTGCCACCTCGGAATGCAAGGTCGGCGGTGCTGCGCGAAAATCGGGCACATCAGCAGTTCCAGCGCCGCGCGCCCGCGGCGCCCGTTTCCATGAATCCGGTCCGCATGTTCACCACCCAGGTCTGCCCGTACTGCATCCGCGCGAAGCAGTTGCTCAAGCAGCGCGGCGTCGAGGCCATCGATGAAATCCGCGTCGACCTGAATCCCTCCCAGCGCGACGCGATGATCGCCCAGACGGGCCGGCGCACCGTGCCGCAGATCTTCATCGGCGATACCTGGGTGGGCGGCTGCGACGACCTCTATGCGCTCGACCAGAAGGGCGGCCTCGTTCCCCTGCTCCACGGCTGAGGGCCATCGCTGGCGGGCCGGTCATGCGGCCTGCGACATAATGCGCGATGCAGCCCGCACCGTCCCGGTTTGCGGGCTTCGTTTTTTCGAGACACGCCATGGCTGAACAAGACCAATCCCCCGTTTTCCAGATCCAGCGCATCTACCTGAAGGATCTGTCGCTCGAGCAACCGAACTCGCCGCAGGTGCTGCTCGAGCAGACGCAGCCGCAGGTCGACATCCAGCTGTCGATGGCGGCCGAGGCGATCGCGCAGGGTCTGTTCGAGGTGAGCGTCACCGCCACCGTCACGACCAAGGTCGGCGACAAGACGCTGTTCCTGGTCGAGGCCAAGCAGGCCGGCATCTTCGAGATCCGCAACGTGCCGCCCGAGCAGCAGCAGGGCATCCTGGGCGTGGTCTGCCCGCAGATGCTGTACCCGTACCTGCGCGCCATCGTCTCCGACGTCTGCACGCGTGCAGGCTTCCCGCCGATCCTGCTGGCCGAGGTCAACTTCCAGGCCATGTTCGAGGCGCAGCAGCAGGCCGCGCTGGCCCAGGGCAACGGCGCGCCGAACTAAAGGCCGCAGGGCATGGCGTCCGTCGTGCCTGCCCATCATCGCCATGGCTTCTGACCCGCGTCCGATGCGCATCTCGGTCATCGGGGCCGGTGCGTGGGGCACCGCGCTCGCGATCGCCGCGGCGCGGCGCCACCGCGTGCTGCTGTGGGCGCGCGACGCCGCGCAGGCGCAGCAGATGGCGGCCCGGCGCCGCAACGAGCGCTACCTGCCGCACGCGGCCTGGCCCGACCAGCTCGCCGTCACCTCCGACCACGCCGCCGCGCTCGCGCATGCCGAGGGCGGCCTCGTCGTGCTCGCGACGCCGATGGCCGCGCTGCGCGAGCGTCTCGCGGCGCTGCCGCCCGACAGCTGCGTGTTCTGGCTGTGCAAGGGCGTCGAGTCGGCCACCGGCTCGCTGGCGCACCAGGTCGCGGCCGGCGTGCTGCCGCATGCGTCGGTGGGCGTGCTGTCCGGCCCCAGCTTCGCGCAGGAAGTCGCCGGCGGCAGCCCGACGGCGCTGGTGGCCGCCAGCAGCGACCCGGCGCTGTGCGAGCTGGCCGTCGACGCGTTCCACAGCGAGTCGCTGCGCATCTACCGCTCGTCCGACGTCGTCGGCGTCGAGGTCGGCGGCGCCGTCAAGAACGTGCTGGCGATCGCCACCGGTATCGCCGACGGCCTGAACCTGGGCCTGAACGCGCGTGCCGCGCTGATCACGCGCGGCCTGGCCGAGATGACGCGCCTGGGCGTCGCGCTCGGCGCGCAGCCCGACACCTTCATGGGACTGTCCGGCCTGGGCGACCTCGTGCTCACCGCCACCGGCGACCTGTCGCGCAACCGCAAGGTCGGGCTGTTGCTCGCGCAAGGGCTGTCGCTCGACGGCATCCTGCAGAAGCTGGGCCACGTGGCCGAGGGCGTCTATTGCGCCGAGACGGTCACGCGCCTCGCGCACGACCACGGCGTCGCGATGCCGATCGCCGACATGGTCTCCGCCGTGATCCACCGCCGCATCGCCGCGCGCGATGCCGTCGCGTCGCTGATGCGGCGCGATTCGCGCAGCGAGGGCGTCTGAGCTACACGCTCCCCGCGTAGCCGTTCACGCGCCACGCCTCGAACACCGCCACCGCCACCGCGTTGCTCAGGTTGAGGCTGCGCTGGCCCGGCAGCAGCGGCAGGCGAACCAGGCGTTCAGGCGGAAAGCCGGCGCGCAGCGCGGGCGGCAGGCCGGCCGATTCGCTGCCGAAGACCAGGCTGTCGCCGGCGCGCCAGTCCACGCTCGCGAGCGTGCCGCTGCCGCGCGTCGAGAACGCGAAGCAGCGCGACGCGTCGACCGTCGCGGCGTAGTCCTCCCAGCACGCGTGGCGGCGGACGTCGGCGAACTCGTGGTAGTCGAGGCCGGCGCGGCGCAGCAGCTTGTCCTCCATCGAGAAGCCCAGCGGCTCGATCAGGTGCAGCTCGCAGCCGGTGTTGGCGGCCAGGCGGATCACGTTGCCGGTGTTGGGCGGGATCTCGGGGTGGACGAGGACGATGCGGAACATGCGTTGAAGCTTCACGGTGTCTGGCCTTGCATTCTGCACGCCGAGGCCTGCGCGGACGGCCGATGCGCCGTCGTGCGAAATGCGGGATCTGACACCGCACTCCTCAGGCTTCGGGCGTGCGCGCCACCGTCCACACCTGCACCTCGCACGCGCCCGCGGCGCGCAGCGTGTGCGTGGCCGCGCGTGCGGTGGCGCCGGTGGTGAGCACGTCGTCGACCAGCGCGATGCGCGCGCCGCGCACCCAGGCCGCGTGGCGCGGCGTGACGACGAACGCGCCCTGCAGGTTGGCCTGGCGCGCACCGCGCTGCAGGCCCAGCTGGTGGCCGGTGTCGCGCACGCGCAGCAGGGTGTCGGCCCGCGCGTCGAGCGCGAGCGCGCGGGCGAGCCGGCGCGCGAGCTCCCACGACTGGTTGTAGCCGCGCTCGCGCAGGCGTTCGCGCGACAGCGGCACCGAGACCACGCGCAGCCCGCTGCCGCGCATGTCCTGCAGTCGCGCGAGCAGCGGTTGCAGCAGGGCGTCGACGACGTCGAGGCGCTGGTGGAACTTGAAGTCGGCGAGCAGGCGGTCCCACGGGTAGCCGTAGTCGACGCCGGCGACCGCGCGCGACCATGGCGGCGGCGCGCGGCGGCAGCGCGGGCACGTCGTGTCGACCGTTGCGTCGGCGACGGGCAGCGCGAGCGCGCAGCCGCTGCAGCGCGGCCGCGCGAGCGCGAAGCGGGACGCGCAGTGTCCGCACAGATCGCCCGCGCACCAGCCGCGGCAGACGGCGCAGCGGCCGCCGACCCGGCGCCGGGCCCGTGCCAGCCAGCCGGCGCCGCATGTCAAGCGCCCGCCGCTTGGCCCGGCGCCGCCTGCGGCCATGGGCGTGGCGTCGGACGGGAAAGTCATGGCCTCAATATACTTTCGCATGGCCGCCGCACCTGCCACCGAATCCCGCCCGGAACGCCTCGATCCGCGCGCGCTGGATCGCGCGTGGGCCCGGCTCGCGGCGCAGCCGTCGCCGCCGTGGCTGCACGGCGAGGTCGCGCGGCGGCTGGCGGAGCGGCTGTCCATCGTCAGGCAGATACCCCTGCACGTGTTCGACTGGTGGAGCGAGCTCGGCGGCGGCGCGGCGTCGCTCGCGCAGGCCTATCCGAAGGCGACCGTCACCGGCGTGCTGCGGCCGGCGTCCGCGACGCCGTCTGCGGCGTCCGCTCCCGCCGCGAGCCCGTCGCCCGCCGCGCCGGCCTGGCGCCGCTGGCTGGGCCTGGGCGCGGCCGGCCCGCGCGCGATCGCGCAGTCGGCGGTGCCGGCGGGGCAGGCGCAGCTCGTCTGGTCCAACATGAGCCTGCACTGGGCGCCCGACGCGCCCACGCTGATGCGCGAATGGCAGCGCGCGCTGGTGGTCGACGGCTTCCTGATGTTCACGACGCTGGGCCCCGGCACGCTGCAGTCGCTGCGCGAGCTCTATCGCGCCTACGGCTGGGGCACGCCGCACGCGCCGTGGACGGACATGCACGACCTCGGCGACATGCTCGTCGAGGCCGGCTTCGCCGACCCGGTGATGGACCAGGAGACGCTGCGCCTGACCTGGAGCAGCCCGCAGGCCGCGCTGGACGAGCTGCGCACGCTGGGCGCCAACGACGACGCGGCGCGCTTCGCCGGACTGCGCACGCCGCGCTGGCGCGAGCGCCTGCTCGAGGCGCTCGGCGCGCGCCGCGATGCGCAGGGCCGCGTGGTGCTGGAGTTCGAGGTCGTCTACGGCCACGCGTTCAAGCCGGTGCCGCGCGCCAAGGTCGCGCCGCAGACGCAGGTCGGGCTCGACGACATGAAGGCCATGCTGAACCGGGGCCGTCCCTCGCGCTGACCGGCCGGCGCGCGCCCCTGCGGGGGCAGGGCTTACGCTAGGTGCGCGAGCGCGATTTTGACGAGAACAGGCCCTAGAATCGATTGGGTCTTGTGTTGAAGTGCACCTCCCCTGTGCGCGCCGGTCCGAGGAGGCCGGGCTGCAGGCGACCTCTGATCAAGCCGAGCGGGCCAAAGCGAGTGGCCCGGGCCCGACAAGAAGGATCGAACTAGTGACGACAATGATGACGATTCGCAAGCTGGGGCAGGGCGCCGCGCGCGCCGCCCTGGCGCTCTCCGCGCTGGCGGCCACCGGCGCCGCGCTGGCCGCCGGTGACAACGCCGTGACGGATCTCCCCGGCGGCCCCAAGGTGATGGGCCTGGACTTCCAACCCGCCGTCACCGACATCGCGCACCAGATCAAGACGCTGCACTACGGCATGCTCATCGTCTGCACGGTGATCTTCGTCGTCGTGTTCGGCTTCATGTTCTATTCGATCTTCAAGCATCGCAAGAGCGTGGGCCACAAGGCCGCCAACTTCCACGAGAGCGTGGCCGTCGAGATCGCATGGACGGTGGTGCCGTTCATCATCGTCATCGCGATGGGCGCCGCCGCCACGCGCACCGTCGTCGCGATGAAGGACACCACGCAGGCCGACCTCACGATCAAGGCCACCGGCTACCAGTGGAAGTGGGGCTACGACTACATCGAGGGCGAGGGCAAGGGCCTGGCGTTCATCTCCACGCTCGACACCGCGCAGCGCGACCTGTCCGAGACGGCGCACCCGGCCGGCAACGACTACCTGCTCAAGGTCGACAACCCGCTGGTGGTGCCGGTGGGCAAGAAGGTGCGCGTCATCACCACCGCCGACGACGTCATCCACTCGTGGAGCGTGCCGGCGTTTGGCGTCAAGCAGGACGCGATTCCCGGCTTCGTGCGCGACACCTGGTTCCTGGTCGAGAAGCCGGGCGACTACTACGGCATGTGCTCCGAGCTGTGCGGCAAGGAGCATGCGTTCATGCCGATCCACGTCGTGGTGCTGGAGGCCAAGGACTACACCGCGTGGGTCGACAAGCAGAAGAAGGCGCTGGCCGCCGCGGCCGACGATCCGAAGAAGGTCTGGGAGATGGGCCCGCTGATGGCCCGCGGCGAGAAGGTCTACCTGGCCAACTGCGCCGTCTGCCACAAGCCGGACGGCAAGGGCGCGGGCCCGGTCAAGCCGCTGGACGCGTCGCCGGTGGTCAACGACAAGGACATCAACGCGCAGATCACCACCGTGCTGCACGGCCGCCTCAACGGCGCGATGCCGGCGTGGCAGGGCAAGCTGTCGGAGACGGAGATCGCCGCCGCGATCACCTACACCAAGAACTCGTGGAGCAACCACACCGGCCAGCTCGTCGAGCCGTCGGACGTGGTCGCCGCCGAAGCCAAGTAAGTCGCCGTCCGATCGCAGGATCGTCCGACACAAGCGTTCGCTGAAGGATTCCCTCTCATGAGTGCTGTTCTGCCCCATCCGGTCGACCACGGCCACGATCACGAGCACGACCACGCGCACGGCCATCCGCATGGCTGGCGCCGCTGGTTGTTCGCGACCAACCACAAGGACATCGGCACGATGTACCTGTTGTTCGCGTTCACGATGTTCCTGGTGGGCGGCACGCTCGCGCTGCTGATCCGCCTCGAGCTGTTCCAGCCGGGCCTGCAGTACTTCAATCCCGAGCTGTTCAACCAGTTCACCACCATGCACGGGCTGATCATGGTGTTCGGCGCGATCATGCCGGCCTTCGTCGGCTTCGCGAACTGGATGATCCCGCTGCAGATCGGCGCGGCGGACATGGCGTTCGCGCGCATGAACAACCTCAGCTTCTGGCTGCTGATCCCGGCGGCCATCATGCTGGCGAGCGGCTTCTTCCTGCCGGGCGGCGCGCCCGCCGCCGGCTGGACGCTCTACGCGCCGCTGACGCTGCAGATGGGCGCGTCGATGGACAGCTCGATCTTCGCGCTGCACATCATGGGCGCGAGTTCCATCATGGGCTCGATCAACATCATCGTGACCATCCTCAACATGCGCGCCCCGGGCATGACGCTGATGAAGATGCCGATGTTCGTGTGGACCTGGCTGATCACGGCCTACCTGCTGATCGCGGTGATGCCGGTGCTCGCCGGCGCCATCACGATGACGCTGACGGACCGCCACTTCCACACCAGCTTCTTCAGCCCCGCGGGCGGCGGCGACCCGGTGATGTACCAGCACGTGTTCTGGTTCTTCGGCCATCCCGAGGTCTACATCATGATCCTGCCGGCCTTCGGCATCATCAGCCAGGTCGTGCCGGCGTTCGCGCGCAAGCGCCTGTTCGGCTACACGTCGATGGTCTACGCGACCTCGTCGATCGCCATCCTGTCGTTCATCGTGTGGGCGCACCACATGTACACCACGGGCATGCCGGTCACCGGCCAGCTGTTCTTCATGTACGCCACGATGCTGATCTCCGTTCCCACGGGCGTGAAGGTCTTCAACTGGCTGGCGACGATGTGGCGCGGCTCGATGACCTTCGAGGCGCCGATGCTGTGGGCCGTGGGCTTCATCTTCGTATTCACGATGGGCGGCTTCACGGGCCTGATCTGTTCGATGGCGCCGATCGACATCCAGCTGCAGGACACCTACTACGTCGTCGCGCACTTCCACTACGTGCTGGTCGCGGGCTCGCTGTTCGGCATGTTCTCCGGCTACTACTACTGGGCGCCGAAGTGGACGGGCGTGATGTACAGCGAGACGCGCGGCAAGATCCACTTCTGGTCGTCGCTGATCTTCTTCAACGTCACGTTCTTCCCGATGCACTTCCTCGGCCTGGCCGGCATGCCGCGCCGCGTGGCCGACTACCCGATGCAGTTCGCCGACTTCAACGCCGTCGCGTCCATCGGCGGCCTGTGCTTCGGCCTGTCGCAGGTGTACTTCCTGCTGTTCGTCGTGGTGCCCGCGATGCGCGGCAAGGGCGAGCCGGCGCCGCAGCGTCCGTGGGAAGGCGCCGAGGGCCTGGAATGGGAAGTGCCGTCGCCGGCGCCGTGGCATACCTACGAGACGCCGCCCAAGCTCGATCGCACCGCGACCAAGGTCATCGGCTGAACGCCGGCGAGTCCGACCATGGCACTGACCTCCGAGCAACGCCGCAAGAACCTGCGCCTGGCCGTGGCGCTGTTCTCCGTGGCCCTGGTGTTCGCCCTGGGCTTCGTCGCCAAGGCGCTGCTGTTCGGGCTATGAGCGGCGCCGCGGATCCCGGCCTGCTCGACTCGCGCCAGCGCAAGCTGAAGCGGTCGAACCGCGACATGCTCGTCAAGCTGGTGCTGTTCGTCTTCGTCATGGGCAGCTTCGCGTACGCGATGATTCCCATGTACAAGTCGATCTGCGAGGTGCTGGGCGTCAACGTGGTCGCGCGCGGCGACGCCGACGCGGCGGGCTATGGTTCGAAGGCCGCGCCCGTCAACTCGCAGGTCGACCTCGCCCGCAACGTCACGGTGGAGTTCGACGCCAACGCGCGCGGGCCGTGGGAGTTCCATCCGGCGCAGAGCTCGGTGGTCGTGCATCCCGGCGAGATGACGACGGTGATGTACGAGTTCAGGAACACCCAGCCGCGCACGATGACGGCGCAGGCCATCCCCAGCTACGCGCCGGGCGTCGCGGCGGGGCACTTCACGAAGGTGGAGTGCTTCTGCTTCACTCAGCACACGCTGGCGCCGGGCGAGTCTAAGACATGGCCGGTGGTGTTCTACGTCGACGACAAGCTGCCCAAGGACGTCAAGACCATCACGCTGTCGTACACCTTCTTCGAGGTCGGCGGCACCACGCCGCCGGCGCCGGCCGGCCAGACCGAGTCCAAGCCGCATGCGTGAGGCCATGACCACGCCCGACGAGCCCCGCGACGACGAGCCGGCCACCGCCCGCAAGGCGAACTTCGGCCAGACGTTCCGCGCCGTCGCCTGGAGCTTCCTGGGCATCCGGCGTTCCGCCGACCACGCGCAGGACGTCAAGAAACTGAATCCGATCCATGTGGTGATCGCCGCCGTCGTCGGCGCCGCGGTCTTCGTCGTCTTCCTGGTCGTGCTGGTGCGATTCGCCATCGGCCTGGCCAGCCATTGATCCTTTCTGAAAGAGTCTGGAGAGAAGAACCCATGTCCGCCGCGACTCCCCACGGAACGACCCCGTACTACTTCATCCCGTCGCCCTCGCGCTACCCCGTGTGCGTCGCGGTCGGCCTGTTCCTGATGATCCTGGGCGGCAGCCAGTGGATCAACGGGCATGAATGGGGATCGTGGAGCCTGCTGGCCGGCGTGGCCGTCTGGCTCGCGACGCTGGCGCAGTGGTTCTCCACGGCCATCGGCGAGAGCGAGGGCGGGCTCTACTCCGACCGCGTGGACGTGTCGTTCCGCTGGAGCATGAGCTGGTTCATCTTCTCGGAGGTGATGTTCTTCGCGTCGTTCTTCGGCGCGCTGTTCTGGGCCCGCGCGATCGCGCTGCCGATGCTGGGCAACCTAGACCACCAGATCCTGTGGCCCGACTTCCACGCCATCTGGCCCAGCGCGCAGGCCGGCGTCACCGGCTCGCCGGCCGACACGATCGCCGCGTTCCGCACGATGGGCCCGTGGCCGATCCCCACGCTCAACACGGCCATCCTGCTGAGCTCGGGCGTCACGCTGACGATCGCCCACCACGCGCTGATCGCCGACCACCGTTCCAAGGCCATCGCGTGGATGTGGGTCACCGTGCTGCTGGGCGCGAGCTTCATCTGCTGCCAGGCCTACGAATACCACGAGGCGTATACCGAGATGAACCTGAAGCTGTCGTCGGGCATCTACGGCTCGACCTTCTTCATGCTCACCGGCTTCCACGGCTTCCACGTGTTCGTCGGCATGCTGATGCTGTTCTTCATCACGCTGCGGCTGCAGAAGGGCCACTTCACGCCCAAGCGCCACTTCGGCTTCGAGGGCGCGGCGTGGTACTGGCACTTCGTCGACGTCGTGTGGCTCGGCCTCTACGCCGTCGTCTACTGGCTCTGACGACCGGCGCGCGTCGCGCGCTCGCCTCCTGAAACGAATGACGCCGCCACGAGAATTCGGGCGGCGTCGTCGCTTGATGCGGTGCCGATGCGGAACCGCGCGGCCGTTGCCGCATCGAAGATCAGGTGCCGACCGGGATGCCCTTCGGATGGATCCAGCCCAGGCTCCAGGCCAGCAGGATCAGCAGGAACAGGGTGACGGACAATGCGACGCGGATCGCGAGCGCGCGGGCCATGCGCTTGTCGGCGTTGCCGTCGTCGGGGCCGCGGCGCAGCATGAACAGCCCGGCGCCGGCCAGCGCGGCCAGCACGAGCACCAGGAACCCGACGATCACGAATTTCATGACGAACGATTATTCCACCGACCCCGCGCCGGCGCCCACGGGTTCGTCCCCACCACGCCGCGGCGCGGGCAGCCTGCGCTCGCGCGCCGTCTGGTTCATCGTCGCGCTGGCCTGCGCGTCGCTGACCGCGCGCTTCGGCGTGTGGCAGCTGTCGCGCGCCCATGCCAAGGAAGCCAATCAGGCGCTGGTGGCCGAGCGCGGCGTGATGCCCGCGCTGCCCGCCGCCGAGCTCGCGCGCGACGCGGCCGCGGGCGAGCGGCAGTGGCAGCGCCACGTCGTGCTGTCGGGCGAATGGGATGCGGCCCACACCGTGTTCCTGATGAACCGCACGATGGACGAACGCTCCGGCTTCTACGTGATGACGCCGCTGAAGCTGCCCGACGGCGGTGCGGTGGTCGTGCAGCGCGGCTGGATCGCGCGCGACGACGCCAGCCCGATGAAGGCGCCGCCCGTCGCGACGCCGGTCGGCGCCGTCGCGCTGCGCGGCCATGTCGCGCCGTGGCCGTCGCACTGGATCGAGATCGGCCACGGCCCGGGTGGCGCGGTCCGGCAAAATCTCGAACTGGTGCCGTTCGCGGCCGAGTCCGGCCTCGCCTTGCGGCCGGTCACGGTGGTCGAGGACACCGGCGCCGACAATGCCGGCGACGGCCTGCGCCGCGACTGGCCCTCGCCCGTCGGCGGCGTCAGCGTCGCCACCAACTACGGCTACGCCGTCCAGTGGTTCGGCATGAGCGTCGCGTTCCTGGGCCTGTGGGTGTGGCTGCAGTTCGTGCGCCCGCGCCGCGCGTCCACCGACCTTTCCGATTCCCCGTCCGGCGCCCGCGCCGGCGATTCCGCTCCTCGATGAAACCGACTCCGCCCGACGACCCCAAGGCCACCGGCCCGGAATCCATGACCTTCACGCTGCACGGCACGCCCGCGCCGATGCGCGACTACCCGGCCGCGCAGAGCCGGCGCGGCCGCCTCATGATGCTGGTGATCCTGGTCGTGTGCGCGTTGCCGGTGATCGCGTCCTACTTCACGTACTACGTCATCCGCCCCGACGGCCGCAGCAACTACGCGACGCTGATCGAGCCGCAGCGCCCGCTGCCCTCGCTGGACGCGCTGCCCGCGCAGGACATGGACGGCCACTCCGTGCCGCTGACGACGCTCAAGGGCCAGTGGCTGCTGGTCGTCGTCGCGCCGGCGAGCTGCGGCAAGCTGTGCGAGAGCAACCTGTTCCTGCAGCGCCAGCTGCGCGAGATGATGGGTGCCGAGCGCGACCGCATCCAGAAGGTCTGGCTGGTCGACAGCCCCGAGCCCGTCGCGCCCGCGCTCGCCGCCGCGGTGGGCGCGCCGCCCGCCGTGCTGAGCTACCGCGTCGACCGGTCCGCGCTGGAGCGCTGGCTCGAGCCCGAGCGCGGCCATGCGCTGGAGGATCACCTCTACATCGTCGACCCGCTGGGCAACTGGATGATGCGCACGCCGGCCCGGCCGGATCCGGCGAAGCTGAAGAAGGACGTCGAGCGGCTGCTGCGGGCGTCGCAGTGGTGGAACCGGGCGAAGGACGCGCAATGAATCCGACGCCGGCCTACGACTGGACCTCGCTGACCGGCCTCGCGCTGATCGCGCTGGCCATCGTCTCGGTCGTGCTGATGATCGCGTGGTGGCGCGGCGGGCTGCGCCACAGGTCGCGCAGGCAGCGCGTGGCCGCGCTCGCGGGCCTGACGCTGTTCCTGTGCTTCGACCTCGTGGTGTTCGGCGCCTACACGCGGCTGAGCGACTCGGGGTTGGGCTGTCCCGACTGGCCGGGCTGCTACGCGACGTCCAGCCCGGTCGCGGCCGCGCAGCACATCGCCCAGGCGCAGGCGCTCGCGCCCGAAGGGCCGGTCACCGAGAAGAAGGCGTGGATCGAGATGATCCACCGCTACTTCGCGATGGCGCTCGGCACGCTGATCATCCTGATGCTGGCCGCGGCCGCGCTCGCGCGCGACGCGCGGGCGCTCGCGCTCGCGGGCGTGACGCTCGCGTGGGTGATCGCGCAGGGCGTGTTCGGCGCGCTGACGGTCACGTGGAAGCTGTATCCGGCCATCGTCACTGGCCACCTGCTGGGCGGCATGGGCCTGCTCGCGCTGCTGGCGGTGCAGGCGCCCGCGCGGGCCGGCGCTGCCGGTGGCGGTGCGCGCAGCGCCCTCGATCGCGGGGTGCTGGCGCTGGCCGCGCTCGCGCTGCTGCTGCAGATCGCGCTCGGCGGCTGGGTCTCCACCAACTATGCCGTGCTCGCCTGCACCGGCTTCCCGCAATGCAACGGCCAGTGGTGGCCGGCGATGAACTGGCCGGAAGGCTTCACGTTCGCGCGCGAGCTGGGCCGCCGCGCCGACGGCGCGCCGATCGCGATGACCGCGCTGGTGGCCATCCAGTGGACTCACCGCCTGTTCGCCGTCGTCTTCACCGCGGCGATGGGCTGGCTGGTCGCGCGGCTTTGGAAGCGCGGGCCGACGGCGCGTCGCGCGGCTGTCATCATTGCCGGCCTGGTGGTGGTCCAATGGGCCACCGGCCTGTCCAACGTCGTGCTGGGCTGGCCGCTGGTGGCCGCGCTGGCGCACACTGCCGGGGCGGCGGCCCTGGTGATCTGCATCGGCTTCGAGGTCGCCGCCGCCCTGAATTCGAGAACCCGGGTTTCGTCATGAGTTCCGTCCCCGTCCCTTCGCCCGATCCCGCCGCGCCCGCGTCGGCGCAGCCGCCGCGCTGGCGCCAGTACTACGCGCTGACCAAGCCGCGCGTGGTGCAGCTCATCGTGTTCTGCGCGGTGATCGGCATGTTCCTGGCCGTGCCCGGCTGGCCGCCGCTGGTGCCCACGCTGGCCGCCACCGCGGGCATCTGGCTCGTCGCCGCCGCGGCGGCCGCGTTCAACTGCCTCGTCGAGCAGGAGATCGACCGCCGCATGACGCGCACCGCCTGGCGCCCGACCGCCAAGGGCGAGCTCACCGACCGGCAGGCGCTGCTGTTCTCGGCGCTGCTGTGCGGGCTGGGCGCGGCGATCCTGCTGATCTGGGTCAACGCGATCACGCTGTGGCTGACGCTGGCCACCTTCATCGGCTACGCCGTGATCTACACGCTGCTGCTCAAGCCGAACACGCCGCAGAACATCGTGATCGGCGGGGCGTCCGGCGCGATGCCGCCGGTGCTGGGCTGGGCCGCGATGCGCGGCGAGGCGAGCGCCGACGCCTGGCTGCTGTGCCTGATCATCTTCCTGTGGACGCCGCCGCACTTCTGGGCGCTGGCGCTGTACCGCACGGAGGACTACCGAAAGGCCGGCCTGCCGATGCTGCCCGTCACGCACGGCCCGGACTTCACCAAGCTGCACGTGTTCCTCTACACGCTGGTGCTGCTTGCCGGCACGCTGCTGCCCTTCGTCAGCGGGCTCAGCGGCTGGTTCTACCTCGTGTCCGCGGCGATCCTGGGCGCGACGTTCTGCGGCTACGCGTTCAAGCTCTGGCGCCACTACAGCGACGCGCTGGCGCGCCGCACCTTCCGCTTCTCGATCCTGTACCTGTCGCTGCTGTTCGCGGCGCTGCTGATCGACCACTACATCCCGCGATGACCCTCCGCCGATTCTTCCTCGCCGTGGCCGCCGCGAGCGCGCTGGTGCTCGCCGGCTGCGACCGCGCCGCGCCGGCGCACCACTTCAACGCCATCGACCTCACCGGCGCCAGGTACGCGCAGGGCTTCAGCTTGCCCGACTTCGACGGCAAGCCGCGCACGCTGGCCGACTTCAAGGGCAAGGTCACCGTCGTCTTCTTCGGCTACACGCAATGCCCCGACGCCTGCCCGACGACGATGGCCGAGCTCTCCGGCATCCTGAAGACGCTGGGCCCCGACGCTGCCAAGGTGCAGGTGGTGTTCATCACGGTCGACCCGTCGCGCGACACGCCGGCGCTGCTGAAGAACTACGTCACCAACTTCCGCCCCGACTTCGTCGCGCTGCGCGGCGACGAGGCGCAGACGCAGGCCGTCATCAAGGACTTCAAGCTGATCGTGGAGAAGGTGCCCGGCAAGACGCCCGGCAGCTACACCATCGACCACACCGCCGGCACCTACGTCTACGACCCGCAGGGCCGCGTGCGGCTGTTCGCGTCGCAGAGCCTGGATCCGGCGCTGCTGACCGACGACCTCAAGGCGCTGCTGGCCGAAAAGGCCTGATCACCGCGCGGCGGCTTCTTCGGCGAGCCGACGCTGCGCCAGCCAGGCGCGCAGGCGCGGTTCGACGGTGAGTGCCAGCGCGCGGCCGTACGCCGACTCGGCGTCGGCGTGCGCGCCGGCCATCGCCAGCAGATGCGCCTGAGCCGCCCACCAGGGCTGGTGCGCGGCGACGCGGTCTGGCTCGATCGCGGCCAGCAGGCGCAGTCCCGCCTGCGGATCCGACAGGGCGTGCGCCAGCGCGACGGCGTGCGCGATCTCGGCGCCCACGGTCGGCGCGATCTCCAGCAGGCGCTCGTACAGCCGCGTGATGCCGTCCCACGGCACGCGGCCGGCGATGCGGCCCTGCGTGTGCGCGGCCTGGATGGCGGCCTCGAGCTGGAACGGGCCGGGCGCGCGATGCGACGCCGCCCGGTGCAGCGCGACATTCGCCTGCGCGATCAGCGCCTGATCCCAGTCCTGCGGATCCTGTTCGTGCAGCGGCTGGAACGCGGCGCGGCGCGCCGGCCGCCGCGCCTCGCAAAGCCACAGCAGCGCGACCAGGCCCAGCGCCTCGGGTTCCTCGGGCAACTGCGACGCCACGAGTTCGGCGAGAAAGCGCGCCTCGCCCGCGAGCTCGCCGGAATCGGCATCGTCGGCCAGGCCCCAGTGCAGCGTGTAGGCGCCGTAGATCGCCTCCAGCACCGAGGCGAGGCGCTCCGGCCACTCGTCGGGGCCGGGCTCCTCGAAGCGCAGGCCGGCGGCGCGGATCTTGGCCTTGGCGCGCACCAGGCGCTTGGTCATGGCCTCGGGCTTGACCAGGAAGGCGCTGGCGATGCGCGCGGCGTCCAGTCCCAGCACGGTCTGCAGCATCAGCGCGCTGTGGACGCCGGCGTCTATCGCGGGGTGGGCGCAGACGAGCAGCAGGCGCAGGCGGGCGTCGGGCAGGGGCGTCGATTCCGGCGCGGCGGCGTGCGCGTCGGGCCACAGGACGGTCAGCGTCGGGTCGTCGGCCAGGCGCTGGCGGCGCGCCGCCATCAGCAACCGGCGCTTGGCCGCGGTCAGCAGCCAGGCGTCGGGGGCGTCGGGCACGCCGTCGCGCGGCCAGCGTTCGAGGGCGGCGGCGAAGGCGTCGGCGAGCGCGTCCTCGGCGGCGGCGACATCGCGCCACTGCCAGGCCAGCCAAGCGAGCAGCCGGCCGTAGCTGTCGCGCGCCGCCGCCTCGGCTGCCGCCGCCGCGTTCACTTGTCCCGCGCAGGCATCGGGCGCACGGGCCAGACCATCGTCACGCCGACGGCCGAGCCAGGGCAGCGCTCGGCCCACTTCAGCGCCTCGTCGACCGATGCGACATCGATCAGCGCGTAGCCGCCGAGCAGCTCCTTGGTTTCGGCGAACGGGCCGTCCTGGACCTGGCGCTTGCCGCCTCGCACGCGCACGGCGGTGCCGGCGAACTGCTCCAGCCGGTTGGCGCCGCGCAGCACGCCGGCGCCAACCATGGCGTCCATGTACAGATGCCAGGCCTGCATCGACTCGACGCCGCGTACCGGGTCGTCGTTGATCTCGAAGACTTCGGCGGGTTGGTGGAAGGTGAGGACGAATTCCATGAGGGTCTCCCTGCGCCGTCGCGGCGCCCGAGTGGCGCAGCACCGCGCTGCACCTGAGCATAGATGCGCTCGATGCGGCCCGACGGACAGGGGGACGAAAAAAAACGGACGCCGCGGCGTCCGTTCCTGTCGAGCTGCGCGCGGTCAGACGCGCTGCGGTTCCAGGGTCTTGCGCATCTTCTTGAGCGCGGCGACTTCGATCTGGCGGATGCGCTCGGCGCTGACGCCGTACTCGGCCGCCAGCTCGTGCAGCGTCATGCCGCCGGAGGCGTCGTCGTTGACCTTGAGGTAGCGCTCCTCGACGATGCGTCGGCTGCGCGGATCCAGCGTGTCCAGCGCCTCGACGATGCCGACGCCGGCCAGGCGGTCGTGCGCGGCGGCCTCGATGACGCGGGTGGGCTCGCTGCGGTCGTCGGCCAGGTAGGCGATCGGCGCGTAGGCTTCCTCGCCGTCGTCGTTCTGCGATTCCATCGCGACGTCGCCGCCGGACATGCGCGTCTCCATCTCGAGGACTTCTTCCGGCTTGACGTTGAGGTCGCGCGCGACGCGCTCGACCTGCTCGCTGGTCAGCGTGTTGCGATGGACGTCGGCGTCGGAGGCTTCTTCCTTGAGCTTGGCCTTGAGCGAACGCAGGTTGAAGAACAGCTTGCGCTGGGACTTGGTCGTGGCGACCTTGACCATGCGCCAGTTCTTCAGGATGTATTCGTGGATCTCGGCCTTGATCCAGTGCAGCGCGTAGCTGACCAGGCGCACGCCCTGGGTCGGGTCGAAGCGCTTGACGGCCTTCATCAGGCCGATGTTGCCTTCCTGGATCAGGTCGCCGTGCGGCAGGCCGTAGCCCAGGTAGTTGCGGGAGACGGACACGACCAGGCGCAGGTGCGACATCACCAGCGCGCTGGCGGCCTTCAGGTCGCCGGACTCTTGCAGCTGAGTCGCCAGGCGCGACTCTTCCTCCTGCGTCAGCATCGGCAGGCGGTTGATGGATGAAATGTAGGCGTCGAGGTTGCCCAGCGGGGGAACCAGACTCCACGGGTCACGGACGGACAGGGCGTTGGTTTGGGTGGTGCTCATGTGCTCGATAGGATCGGGGATCGACCCTTTGGTTCCACGAATATTAGCACTCCCCAGGGAAGAGTGCTGATCCTCATTGTCGAGAAGGTCTAGCATGAATATTGAGTGAAATCGACCTTCATACGAATAGTGGTCGCTCACAACCAATCATTTTACGTATCGAGCGCTACAAAAATTTTCGCAGGCCTCGCCGTGAGATGGCGCCGGCACCCCCATCCTTCAAGGGGACGGGCGTCCAGCTCAACCGTCGACGGGCTCGGCGGGCGTGTCCAGCAGCAGCTGGTAGAACGCCAGGTCCAGCCAGCGGCCGAACTTGAAGCCGACCTGCGGCAGGGTGCCGGCGTGCCGGAAGCCCAGCCGCTCGTGCAGGGCGATGCTGCCCGCGTTGCTGGCGTCGATGCCGCCGACCATGCAGTGGACGTCGCGGACCCGGGCCGCGCCGATCAGCTCCTGCATCACGATGCGCCCCAGCCCGCGTCCGCGGCGATCCTGGTGGACGTAGACGGAGTGCTCGACCGTGTACTTGTAGGCCGGCCAGGCGCGGAAGGCGCCGTAGCTGCCGAAGGCCAGCAGGATGCCGGCGGCGTCCTCGATGCCGACCACCGGGTAGCCGCCCCGGGTCTTCGCCTCGAACCACGCGACCATGCTCTCCGGCGCCCGCGGCTTGTAGTCGTACAGCGCCGTCGAGCTGGCGATGGCCTCGTTGAGGATGTCCAGGATCGCGGCGCCGTGGCGCTCGAGGGTGCAGGGCACGACGGACAGGTCGCTCATCAGAATCTCCTGAACAGGTCGGAAACGGCGGTCAGCGCGACCGCGTAACGCGCCGGCTTGCGCGTCGGGTTGTGGAACGAGATCGGCCGGTTCAGCACCATGGCCAGGCAGTCGCCCGCGCGCAGCCGCCAGGGCTTGCCGTCGATGGTGATCTCCATCTCGCCGTCCAGCACCCACACCAGCTGGTGGCAGGTGACGCCGCGGGTGGGGCTGTCGAACGACACCGACTTGCCGGCAGGGAACGTCACTTCCACCAGCTCCGTCGGCGACTGGAAGCCCGGCGGCGAGACGTGCCGCCGGACGTAGCCGGACTCCGGATCCGTCCACAGCGGCTGCGCGTCGGCGCGGGCGAGCGGCAGCGCGAACGCGTCGTCGGCCTCGTAGGAGAACAGCGCCGGCAGGGAGATGCGGAACGCGCCGGCCAGCTTGTCGAGCACGGCGGCCGTCGGGCTGGTCTCCTCGCGCTCGATCAACGAGATCATCGAGCGGCTGACGCCGCTGAGTTCGGCGAGGCGTTCCAGGCTCAGGCCCTGGGCCTTGCGCAGTTTGCGCACGCGTTCGGCGAGGTGTTTGTCGACATCCATTATTCCAATTTACTGGAATTCATAATCCAGCACAATGGATTTTTGTGAGGCACTGGCGGGGATCCACGTGCGGCGTGCCTGCATTCCATTTCGCGCGGAGAGTCCCCGCGCATCGCGGTCTTCGATAGCGTTATCCGACAATGCCGCCATGCACACCGCCACCGATCCGGAGAACGCCCGATGACCGCTTCCGAGCGCCCCGGCAAGGTGCTGGTCGTGGAGGACGAGGCGGAGATCCGCCGCTTCATCCGGCTGTCGCTGCAGGCGGAGTCGCTGGAGGTGGCCGAGGCCGAGAACGTCGCGCGCGGCCTGATCGAGGCCGGCACGCGCCGGCCCGACCTGGTGGTGCTGGACCTGGGCCTGCCCGACGGCGACGGCGTCGACTTCATCCGCGGGCTGCGCGCCTGGTCGCAGATCCCGGTGATCGTGCTGTCGGCGCGCACGACGGAGTCCGACAAGATCGCCGCGCTGGACGCGGGCGCCGACGACTACCTCGTCAAGCCCTTCGGCGCCGGCGAGCTGCTCGCCCGCGTGCGCGCGCAGCTGCGCCGGCACCTGCGCGCGAGCGCCGACGTGCCCAGCGTGCTGGAGTTCGGCGACGTCCGCATCGACCTGGCGCGCCGCAGCGTGCAGCGCGCCGGTGCCGCGCTGCACCTGACGCCCATCGAGTACCGGCTGCTGACGCACCTGACATCGCATCCGGACCGCGTGCTCACCCATCCGCAGCTGCTCAAGGCCGTGTGGGGGCCATCGCATGCGCAGGACACGCATTACGTGCGCATCTACATGGGCCACCTGCGGGCGAAGCTGGAAGCCGACCCGTCGCAGCCGCAGCACCTGATCACCGAACTCGGCGTCGGCTATCGGTTCGTACCCTGAATCCGGTCTCGGTCGTTTCCTCTAGAGACAGCGGCGACCTCGCACGGATAATCACGCCTCCCGGCCTCGCCGGAGGGGAGTGATCCAGGTGAATCCAGTACGACGTCTTGCCCTCGCGCTGGCGGCCGGGGCCGCCCTGGCGCTGGCCGGCTGCGCCAGCCAGGAACCGGCCGGGCCGCAGGAGCATCGCTACACCGAGACCATCTCCTCGGTGCTGATCTCCGACGACGGCCAGCGCATCGCGGCGATCGGCAGCAGCCACCACTACATCTTCGGCGCGCCCGAGGTGCTGGTGAAGGCGCTGCGCTCGCCGGTCCATCCGCAGCTGACGGCCACGTTCTCCACCTTCCACATCGACCAGCGCGGCGTCGTCAGCGGCGACTGGCTGCTGACGCTGGCGCCCGACGCCTCGCCCGCCGCGCAGGAGCAGGCGCGCGTCGTGGGCCTCGCGCCCGGGCCGGATGGGGCGTACGCCGCCGGCGGCATCCTCAAGGGCCAGCGCTACACGGGCTGGACGTACAAGCTGCGCGGCGCGCAGGACAAGCTGAACAAGCCGTACGAGATCGAGATCACCACCGAGGCCAGCGCCGGCGACCGCGCCGTCGACGAGTCCGCCACGCCGATCCGCGTCGCCGCCGACGGCGTGCAGCTGATCTACTGGGCGCCGCTCGCGCCGGTGATCGTGCCGATCCTGTTCCTGACGCGCGCCAAGGATCACTGAGCCCGTCGTCATGACCCCGGCCGACGTCGACCGCCAGGCGCTCGCCGCGCTGCGGCTGCTGCCCGACGAACCGGAGCGCGCGATGCGCCTCTGGGACGAGGCGTTCGCGTGCGCCACGGCGGCCGGGCTGGAGCGCGCGCTGCTGCGGCTGCGCATCGTCCGGATGCACCACCAGGCGCGCTTCGGCGACCGCGAGGCGCTGGGCTCGCCGATGCTGGCGGCCAGCGCGCAGGCGCGGGCGCAGGGCTGGCGCGTCGAGTCGCTGCTGGTCGACCTGCTCGAGGTCTTCCTGGCGACGCTGCGCGCGGACCCCGACGACGGCCTGGGCGACGTCGAGGCCATCCGGGCCGAGGCCGAGGCGCACCTCGACCCGATCGAGCTGAGCTGGCTGGAGCTGATGGCCGGCCACTTCCGCGGCTACAAGCTGGGCTGGGCGCAGGAGCCCGAGCGCACCTACCGCGCGCTCAACCGCCTGATCGCCAGCCCCGATGCGCCGCCGGGGCTGGTCGCCAACGTGCAGATGAACATCGGCCACAGCCACCTGCTCGTGGGTAACGTCGACCTGGCGGCCACCTACCTGCAGCAGGCCTGGCGCGGCTACGACGCGCTGCCCGCGACGCCGCGCAAGCTGGGCGCAGCGCGCGCCTGGGCGCAATGCCTGATGGCGATGAACGAGTACCGGCGCGCCGACGCGGTGATGAAGCGGGTGCTGGACGCCCGCGGGGAGCTGGCGTCGACCATGTTCCTGTCCGGCACGCTGCTGGTGGCGGCCGAGGCGCGGCTGAAGCTGGGCGACCTGCCCGGCGCCGCCGTGCTGCTGGACGAGGCCACGGCCTGCGCCGACGCGGCCGTCGAGTCCGGCGTGCTGGTGCACGTGGCCTACGTGCGCGCGCTGCTGCTGGCCGAGCAGGGCGACGTCCCGTCGGCGGCGGAGGTCGGCGAGGCCGGCTGCCGCGCGATCCCGCGCAACACGCACAAGCTGGGCGTGCAGGCCTGCCTGGACCTGACCGCCCGGCTGCAGGCCCGGGTCGGCAACTTCCAGCGCGCGTACGAGCTGCAATGCCAGGTCGTCGCGCTGCGCCGGGATCTCGCGAAGAAGTCGGCCGAGGTGCGCCACATCGACCTGCACGTCGACCACCAGACGCACCTGGCGCGCATGGAGATCGAGCATGCGCGCCGCGAGCGCAGCATCGCCGAGAGCGCCGAGGCCGCGATCGCGCAGAAGAACCAGCAGCTGGAGCAGCGGCTGCGCGAGGTCGAGCGCCTGCAGGAGTCGCTGCGCGAGCTCGCCAACCGCGACGCGCTGACAGGCCTGTACAACCGCCGCTATCTCGGCGAGGCGCTGCCCGGGCTGGTCTCGATGGCCGCGCGCCGCGCCGACCGCATCGTCGTCATCCTGATCGACCTCGACCACTTCAAGAAGATCAACGACGTCCATGGCCACCAGATGGGCGACCTCGTGCTCGCGGGCTTCGCCGACCTGGTGCGCGACGCCTTCCGCGCGCACGACCTGTGCTGCCGCTACGGCGGCGAGGAGTTCTGCGTGGTGATGGCCGACACCGACGACATCGCCGCGCACGAGCGCGTCGAGGAGCTGCTCGAACGGCTCGGCGAGCGCGTGTTCACCAGCGGCGACAAGGAACTCACGCGCGTGGGCTTCTCGGCCGGCATCGTCACGTTCAAGGCCGATCCGCGCATGGACCTCGACGCGGTGTTCCGCCGCGCCGACGAGGCGCTGTACGCGTCCAAGGGCGCCGGCCGCCGGCGCATCTCGGCGCTCGAGCTGGCCTGAGGGCGCGCGGCGGATCAGATCTGCACGCGCGTCCCGAGCTCGATCACCGCGTTGTTGGGCAGCTTGAAGAACTCGACGATGCTGCCGGCGTTGCGCTGCATCGCCGCGTACAGGCGCTCGCGCCACTGCCACATGCCTTCGCCGGGCGTGGAGACCACCGTCTCGCGGCTGATGAAGTAGCTGGTGCGCATCGGCTCCAGGTCGATGCCGTGCTCGGCGCAGCGCGCCAGCGAGGCCGGGATGTCGGGCAGGTCCATGAAGCCGTAGTTGATGCGCACGCGCCAGAAGCCGTCGGCCAGGCGCTCGACCGCCAGGGCATGCTCGTGCTCGACGTAGGCGCGCTCCTCGAACACCACCGACAGGATCAGGTTCTGCTCGTGCAGCACGCAGTTGTGCTTGAGGTTGTGCATCAGCGCCTGCGGCACGGTGTCGGGGTTGCCCACCATGAAGACGGCCGTGCGCGGCGCGCGCTGCTCGACGTGATGCGCCAGCGACTCGATGAAGGGCAGCAGCTCGGGGTCGTCGCGGCGGATCGACTCCATCAGCAGCTCGCGGCCGCGCTTCCAGGTCGACATCACCGTGAAGATCACCAGGCCCATGACGATGGGGAACCAGCCGCCCTGGAAGAACTTGGTCGAGCACGAGGCCACCAGCAGGGCGTCGAAGCCGAAGAACACGATCGTGCCGCCCCAGGCGACCGCCGGCGGCAGCTGCCACGCGTGGCGCACGACGAAGAACGTGAGACCGGTGGTGATCAGCATCGTCACCGTCACCGCGATGCCGTAGGCCGCGGCCATCGCCGCGGAGCTGCCGAAGCCGATGGTGGCGGCCATCACGGCCACCAGCAGCGTCCAGTTCACCTTGGGCAGGTAGATCTGGCCGGCCTCGTGCTCGGAGGTGAAGACGACCTGCATGCGCGGCAGGAAGCCGAGCTGGATCGCCTGGCGCGTCATCGAGAACGCGCCCGAGATCACCGCCTGCGACGCGATGACGGTGGCCATCGTCGCGAGGATCACGACCGGGATCAGCCAGCCCTGCGGGAACAGGTGGAAGAAGGGGTTGTCCACCGCCTTCGGATCGCGGATGAGCAGCGCGGCCTGGCCCATGTAGTTGAGCGTGAGCGAGGGCAGCACCAGGCCCATCCAGGCGAGCTGGATCGGGCGGCGGCCGAAGTGGCCCATGTCGGCGTACAGCGCCTCGGCGCCGGTCAGCGCCAGCACGATCGCGCCGACGGCGGCGAACACCAGCGGGCCGCGGTGGACCAGGAAGCGGATCGCGTACAGCGGGTTGAACGCCTGCAGCACCGCAGGCGACTGGACGATCTGGTGCAGACCGGTCAGGGCCAGCAGCAGGAACCACAGCACCAGGATCGGGCCGAACAGCTTGCCGACCGCGGCCGTGCCCTTGCGCTGCACGACGAACAGTCCGATCAGCACGCCGATGGCGATGGGCAGCACGAAGCGCTTGAGCCCGGGTTCGATGACCTCCATGCCCTCGACCGCGCTGAGCACCGACATCGCCGGCGTGATCACGCTGTCGCCATAGAACAGGGCCGCGCCGAACAGGCCGAACATCAGCAGCATCGCGGGGCGGCGGGCGCCGCCGCCCGAGGCCTGCGCCGCCAGCGCGGTCAACGCCATGATGCCGCCCTCGCCGCGGTTGTCGGCGCGCAGGATCAGCAGCACGTACTTGAGCGTGACCACCATCATCAGCGCCCAGAAGATCGTCGACGCGGCGCCGATCAGGTGTGCCGGGTCGAGCGGCACCCCGCCCTCGGGGCCGAACACCGTGGACATCGTGTACAGCGGGCTGGTGCCGATGTCGCCGTAGACGACGCCGATGGCGCCGAGGGTCAGGGGCAGCAGGGCCTTCCGGCGATGAGCGGTATCCATGGAGGCAAGAATTGTCGCGAGTCCGGCAGTGTCGCCGCAAGTGCGTAAAAAAGCCGTAAAGGGAGCTGACGTGGTCCGCCGATCAATGCGTATATGGAATGGGTGTGATGAGAATTGAACGTTGGATTCCTCTCAGGGAAAGCCCGATGATTCTCCTAACCCGAAGCGACACGCAAGTCCCTCTCCAAGCCCGGTGACGGATGCGGTTGCGGAATAGGGTGATGTTCCTAGAACCGGAGACCTATCATGCTGCTGACCGCACAACGCGCCGAACTGAACCTGGCCGACGACGAAGTCGCCCGCCTGACGGACGCCTGCGACTCGCGCCTGGAAGTGACCCAGGGCTTCGTCTGGGTGACGGTGGACGGCGACCGCAACGACGTCGTGCTGGGTGCCGGCGAATCCTTCCTGATCGATTCGCGCGACATCGTCACCGTCAGCGCCATCCGCGGCGCGGCCGCCCTGAGGGTGCGCGCCAACGTCGGCGCGAACCGCTGCCGCACCGCCGCCGCCCGCGTCGGCGCGCGCCCGAACCGCCTGCAACAGGTGCTCGCCAGCATCTCGCTGAGCTCGGTCGCCGTCGCCTGAACGCGACGCGCGGGTCGCCGCGAAGGCGGTACCCCATGGGGTACGTGCCTGCGCGGCGCGCCGGTCGCCGAAGCGTCATGAAATGGGAGGAAATAGTTCCTCCATTTGTCGCATGCAACAAGATGCACTTGCGCATACTCCGCCGCACCTCCGGCAAGTGGCCCGGTTGGGGAGAAACCGAAAGTGCATCGCAACTGGCTGAGAAGCCTGACCATCCTCGCCTGGGCGGCCTGTAGCCTGGCCCACGCCGACATCCTCGTCGGCCAGACCGCCGACTTCAGCGGCCCCGTCGCCGCCGGCGTCAAGGAGACCGCGGCGGGCGCCAAGCTGTGGATCGACCACGTCAACGCCGCCGGCGGCGTCAACGGCGAGCAGATCAGGATCGTCGCGCTGGACGACAAGTTCGAGCCGGCCAACGCCGCCGCCAACGCGCGCGAGCTGATCACCAAGGACAAGGTGCTGGCGCTGTTCCTGACGCGCGGCACGCCGCACAACCAGGCCATCCTGCCGCTGCTGTCGGAATACGGCGTGCCGCTGATCGCGCCGTCGACCGGCGCCATGGTGCTGCACAAGCCGGTGAACCCGTGGGTCTTCAACGTGCGCGCCAGCTACCAGCACGAGGCCAACCGGGCCATCCGCCACCTGAGCCTGGTCGGGCTCACGCAGATCGGCATCGTGCAGGTCAACGACTCGTTCGGCGCCGACGCCGTCAAGGGTGCGACCGAGGCGTTCACGCAGGTCAACGGCGCGCCGGTGTTCACCGAGACCTACGATCGCGAGAAGCCGGACTTCGCCAAGGTCGCCGCCGCGGTCACGGCGCGCAGCCCGCAGGCGATCCTGTTCCTGGGCTCGGGCGCCCAGGTGGTCAACGGCGTCAAGGCGATCCGCGCCACCGGATCGCGCGCGCAGATCGTCACGCTGTCGAACAACGCGTCGGACGGCTTCATCAAGGCGCTCGGCGACAACGCGACGGGCACCATCGTGACGCAGGTGTTCCCGTACGAGCGCTCGCTCGCGTCGCCGCTGGTCAAGGAGGCGCGCCAGCTGCGCAAGGCCGCCACCGGCGACGACCGCGTGACGCCCGCGATGCTGGAAGGCTACGCCGGCGCCAAGGTGCTGACCGAGGGCCTGCGCCGCGCCGGCAAGCAGCCCACGCGCGAGAAGCTGCGCGAGGCGCTGGAGACGCTGCACCGCTACGACATCGGCGGCCTGGAGGTGTCCTTCAGCCCGGCCAGCCACACGGGGCTGGACTACACGGACCTGTCCATCATCGGGTCGGACGGCAAGTTCACGCGCTGAGGCCGACCGGGGCCGGGATGGTGCCCGACGATCGGCGGTTCGATGTTGTGCGATCGCGACGGCGATCGCGCGTCCTCGCCGTCGCCGCCTGTCTTGCGGCGGGCGGCGACGCAACAGAATGCGACACAAATCGGCATTCGTGACGCGAGTGTGTCGAGGGTTGGCGCTGATCTTGCGTCTGGCTGAATACACTACCATCCGTGACACCCGCGGGCGCAGCGACGCTGCTTGCGGGACCTCATCGATCGATTGCCGCGCTTCGCCGCCCCTGCCTGGTTCCTCGTGCTCCATTCGCGTTCTCATTTCCCCGTTCTGGAGCGCCGAACCGAGGAGGTCCGCTCCGCCATCCGGCCGCGGCCAGCCGGCCCGGAGGCGGGATGTCGTGGCGCAGGGGCTTCGGCGGCATGGATCATGCGCGCACGTGCCGAGGAACCGGCGACCGGCACGCCGTGACAACCATGTACGTCAATGGCAAGTTCGTCGCCCAGCGCACCACCGGCGTCCAGCGCGTCGCGTCCTGCCTCGTGGCCGCGTTGGACGCCTTGCTGCCGCGGGACGCCGACTGGGTCCTGCTGTGTCCTCCAGGGCATGCAACGCCGACGCTGCGCAACATCCGGGTGCGCGAAGTGGGCTGGCGCGGGCAGTCGCTGCACCTCTGGGAACAGGTCTGCCTGCCGCTCGCCGCGCGTCGCGGGCGGCTGCTCAGCCTGGCAGGCTCGGCGCCGCTGCTCGCTCGGCGCGCTGTCGCGCTGATCCATGACGCCGCGGTCTTCGACCGCCCGGAGGCCTACGCGCCGCTGTTCCGGCGGTGGTATCGCTTCCTTTTCAGGCGCCTGGCCCGTCGCGGCACGAGGCTGCTGACCGTCTCGGCGTTCTCGCGGGCCCGGCTGGCGCATGCGCTGGCCATGGACGAGGGCCGCATCGACGTCATTCCCGAGGGCTGCGACCATCTGGCCGGCGTCGGCGTAGACGACCGCGTCCTGGGCCGGCACGGCCTGCGGCCAGGCGGCTACCTGCTGGCCGTGGCCAGCGACAACCCGACCAAGAACCTGCGGGGCGTCGTCGCGGCATTCGGGCGGCGGCCGTCCGCGGTGTCCGCGACGCTGGTGATTGCCGGTGGCCGCAACGAGCGCGTGTTCGCGGCCGGCGCGGCCGAGGGCGATCCGCCGGGCGTCGTCCGCACGGGGCCGGTGTCCGACGGCGAGCTCAAGGCGCTGTACGAACAGGCGACCGCGCTGGTGTTCCCCTCGACCTACGAGGGCTTCGGGCTGCCGCCGCTGGAGGCGATGGCCTGCGGATGCCCGGTCGGCGCCTCGAACGTGGCCTCGATCCCGGAAACCTGCGGCGACGCGGCGCTGTATTTCGACCCCGGCTCGGAGGCGGCCATGGCCGCTGCGATGGATCGGCTCCTCGAAGATCCCGCCTTGCGCGATGACCTGCGCCGACGGGGCCGCGCACGTGCCGCCGAGTTCCCGTGGGCCGCGTCGGCGCGAGCCCTGGCGGCGACCCTGGCAGAGGAGGGCCGCGCGTGAACATCCTGCAGGTCTGCAAGTTCTACCAGCCGGTGATGGGTGGCATCGAGACGGTGGCCTGGGAACTGTCCGAGGGCTTCGTGCGTGCCGGACTGCATACCGAGGTGCTGTGTTCGAACCAGCAGCGCGGCACCGAACGGCATCTGTTCCCGTCGGGCTATCACGTGGTCCGCGCGAGTTCGATGGGCATGCTGCTGTCCACCTCCATGGCGCCGGCGATGGTGCACGAGCTGCGCCGCATGAGCCATCGCCGGGACATCGTCCACGTGCACATGCCCGACCCGATGGCGGCGCTGGCCATCTGGACGGTGCGGCCCAAGGCGCGCGTCGTGGTGCATTGGCACAGCGACGTCGTGCGCCAGCGCCGCGCGATGAAGTTCTACGAGCCGCTGCAGAACTGGCTGCTGGCGCGCGCCGACGCGATCATCTCGACCAGCACGGCCTACGCCGAGTCGTCGGTGGCGCTCAAGCCCTGGCTCCGCAAGGTGACCGTCATCCCGATCGGCATCAGCGACAACCGCGGCCAGGACTTCGCCCCCCGCACCGCGGCGCTGCGCGAGCAGTTCCAGGGCCGCAAGATCATCTTCGCGCTGGGCCGCATGACCTACTACAAGGGCTTCGAGGTGCTGATCGAGGCCGCCCGGAGCCTGCCCGACGAGACCGTCGTCATCATCGGCGGCGACGGCCCCGAGATGACCCGCCACCGCGAGGCCGTCGAACGGCTCGGCCTGCAGCACAAGGTGCTCCTGCCCGGCCACATCAACGACGGCGACCTGCCCAGCTACTACGAGGCCTGCGACATCTTCTGCATGTCGTCGACCGTGCGCTCCGAGGCGTACGGCGTGACCATGGTCGAGGCCATGGTGATGGGCAAGCCGGTGGTGGCGACGGACATCGCGGGGTCGGGGGTGCCGTGGGTGAATGTGCATGGGGTGACCGGGTTCAATACGATCGTGAGCGATCCGACGTCACTCGCCTCCGCGCTGAACACGCTGCTGGCCGACGGCGATCTTCGTCGCCGCATGGGAATGGCGGCGCGGGCGCGCTATCTCAGGGAGTTCAATGCCGACTGGATGACTCAGAAGACGATCGCGCTCTACGACACCCTGCTGCGGGCCCCGCGGTCGCTGCATCATGACCAGTCGATGTCCGACGCGGAGGCCCGCAAGGTGCTGGTTGCATCGCACAATCAGGTCAGCGACCATCCTCCTCCGCAGCGGTAGGATCATGCCCCCTTCCTGGCGGGCCGCGAGGCCTTCCTGCTGCCCAGGCAGATCATCTTCTGTTGCTCTTGTTTCGACACCGATCCCGCAGGGATCATTCCAGCGCACTCAATGAGTCAATTCCGCTCGTCCTTGCGACGTCTCCTCAGTCGTCTTGACGCGATCTTCATCGCGACGGTTGCTTTGCCGACTCTGTTGGCGCTTCTGTATTTCGGACTGATAGCGTCTGACGTCTACGTTTCCGAATCCCACTTCGTTGTGCGCAATCAGCAGCGCAACACGCAAGTGGGCCTCGGCGCGCTGCTGCAAGGCACCGGGTTGTCCCCATCCCAAGACGATAGTTACCTGGTGCGCGACTACATCCTTTCTCGCGACGCACTGCACGAGCTCGACGACAAGCTGAAGATTCGGCGGTTGTTTTCCGATCCGTCTATCGACCTGATCAACCGGTTTCCAGGTTTGGGCTGGGACAGCAGCTTCGAGGCCTTCCACCGCCATTATCTGAACCAGATCACGGTCGACTACGACACCTCGTCGTCGATCTCGACGCTCACAGTGCGCGCCTTCTCGGCCGCCGACGCGAAGAGCATCAACGACGCACTGCTGCAGATGAGTGAGCGGCTGGTGAACGAGCTCAACGATCGCAGTCGCGAGGATCTGGTCGCGATAGCACGGAGAGAGGTGCAAACCGCCGAGACCCGCGCGAAGGCGGCCGCGCTGGCGGTCTCCGAGTTCCGGACCAATCGCACGGTTTTCGATCCTTCGACGCAGTCTGCATTGCAGTTGCAAGGTGTCGCGAGAATCCAGGAGCAATTGATCGCCGCAGAGGCGCAACTGGCGGAGGTACGTCGTGTTGCGCCCAACAATCCGCAGGTGGCAACCTTGCAGGCGCGAGTAGAGCAGTTGCGTTCCGCCATCGATTCCGAAACCGGAAAGGTGACGGGCGTCGGCAAAGGCACGCTTGCGTCCAAGGCGCCTGAGTACGAGCGTCTGGCGCTGGAACAGACGTTCGCGGACAAGCAGCTGGCGAGCGCGATGGCATCGCTCGAACAGGCGCGCTACGACGCTGCGCTGAAGCAGCTCTACCTTGAGCGGATCGCAAGTCCGAGCCTTCCGGACTACGCTACCGAGCCGCGGCGCGTGCGCTCGATCCTCATGGTCTTCGTCCTTGGAATGATCCTTTGGGGTGTGTTGAGCTTGGTGGTCGCCAGTGTCAGGGAGCACGCGGATTGAACACCGGAGTCATTCGCCCCACCTCCGGATTCTGGCGCTCGCTGACGATTCAGAAGCGCGTGATCCGAGCGCTCCTGATGCGAGAGATCATCACTCGGTTCGGGCGCCACAACGTGGGCGTGCTTTGGCTCATCGGCGAACCGATGATCTTCACCTTGGGCATCGCCACGCTGTGGTCGGTGGCCCATCTCGTGCACGGAGGCGGCGGCATCCCGGTCGTGGCCTTCGCGGTGACCGGCTATTCGTCGGTGCTGATGTGGCGGAACTCCGTGTCGCACTGCTGCAATGCCGTCCAGCAGAACATCAACCTTCTCTATCACCGCAATGTTCGCGTGATAGACGTTCTCATCACGCGTGTCCTGGTGGAGATCTCCGGCGCAACGGCGTCATTCATCATCCTGTCCTTGTTCTTCATTGCCATCGGCTGGATCTCTCCGCCGGTGGATCTGGCGCTCGTTCTGGGCGGGTGGCTCATGCTCGCATGGTTCGGGGCCTCGCTTGCGCTGACCATCGGCTCGCTAACCTCCTACAGCCGCATCGTGGAACGGCTTTGGCACCCGACGGCCTACCTGCTGTTTCCCATGTCCGGTGCGGCTTTCATGGTTGAGTGGCTCCCACGCGGATTGCAGGAGACAGTGCAATACCTGCCAATGGTGCACGGCGTCGAGCTTCTTAGAAAGGGCTACTTCGGGAACGCAGTGCGGACGCACTTTGACATCGAATACATGGCGATGTGCTGCACGGTTCTGACGTTCGTTGGCTTGTTGCTGGCGCGCGATGCGGCTCGACGCGTGGAGGTGGAATGATCCACATCGACAACGTCAGTAAGTGCTATCACACTCGATTCGGCCGGCGCACGGTGCTCGATCGCGTCAGCCTCCGGCTCGAGCGTGGTCGCAACATCGGAATCCTGGGGCGCAACGGCGCCGGGAAGTCCACACTGATACGTTTGCTAAGCGGGGCAGAGCGTCCGACGAGTGGACGCATCGTGCGCAACATGAGCGTGTCCTGGCCGCTGGCCTTCGGCGGCGCATTCCAGGAGAACCTGACTGGCCTGGACAACCTGAAATTCGTCTGCCGCATCCACGGCGTGGACTACCGGCCTCTGGTGAAGTTCGTCGAGGACTTCACCGAGCTCGGAATCTATTTTCGGGAACCGGTCAATCACTATTCCCACGGCATGGTCACCCGATTGGCCTTCGCGTTGTCGATGGCTGTCGAGTTCGATTGCTTCCTCATCGACGAGGCGATGGTCGTGGGCGACGTCCGATTCCATGAGCGATGCCATGTCGAGCTCTTCCACAAGAGAAAGGATCGGGCATTTGTGCTGGTCTCTCACGACCCCAACGTGATCAAGCTCTATTGCGAGCGGGCCTGTGTGCTGGTTGACGGGCGCCTCCACGAGTTCTCGACCGTCGATGCTGCCTATGAGTTCTACGAGGGCCTGCCCGGCGGCCCCGTCACGGCTCCAGTGGAAGTCTGAGGCCGTCGATGAGAGTACTTGTCGAACTTCGACCGGCGCTGGATGGTCATGCGGGGATTCCTCAGGAGACCCGGCTGCTGTTCCGCACGCTCGCGCAGCTTCATGGAAGCCAAGTGGAGGGGCTGCTCCAAAGCAGCAACAAGCTGCTGGCCTCGGGACTCAAGACTGACGCATCCGGCAATGCGATCGAGACGCGCAACGATCGCCGGCTCAACAAGTTGTCCCGGGTCGTCGTCTCGTTGCGGCCGAATTCAAAGCAACGGCTTCCGGAACGATTGCTTGCAACCGCGAAGTCCGTCCTCAAGCCCTGCCTGATGCTGGTTTCGACCTTGGTCGGGCGCCGTACGCCCCTGACGCTGTTCGAGCCCCATCACTTCCAGGACTTCATCTGGCGGTCGTTGTTCGCCCGCACCCTGCCGAGCCAGGACTTCGACGCGGTGACGTCGTGTCGCTTTCGCGTCGCAACCGTACCGTGGGCGGGCATGCACCTCGGGGCCCTGTTGACGCGTCGGTTGGGCCATGCGATCTATCCGCGGCTCGATACCCGACACTTCGACCTGATGGTTGCGGAGACGCCCTATCCAGGCCGCGTCACGGGTTCGACCAAGCTCGTCGTCCGCTACCACGACGCCATCCCGATCCTGATGCCGCACACGATCTCCGACAGTTCGTTCCACCAGGCCGCGCACTTCCATGCACTGCGGCGCAATGTGCGAGATGGGGCCTGGTTCGCCTGTGTGTCCGAGGCAACCCGGCGCGACCTGATAGCGGTGTTTCCAGAGACCGAATCGAGGTCCGTGACGATTCACAACATGATCTCGAAGGAGTACTTCCGGGAGACATCGAATCCCGAGCGCGTGCCGGAGATCATTCGTACTCGATTCAATCGTTCGATCTCGAAACAGGCGCCGGCATTGCCCTCCGCCGATGGTGGGGCTGGACTTGGCTATCTGCTCATGGTCTCGACCATCGAGCCGCGCAAGAATCACCTGTCGCTGCTGGCGGCCTGGGAGCAGCTTCGCACCGAAGGTTTCTCCGGCCTGAAGCTGGTCCTGGTCGGCAGTCTGGGCTGGGAGCATCGGCCCATCGTGAAGACGCTGCGTCCCTGGGTCGAACGAAATGACGTTTACGTCCTGGAAAACGTGCCCTCCGCAGAACTGCGCCTGCTCTACGCGCACGCGCGCGCGACCGTGTGTCCCAGTTTCGGCGAAGGCTTCGACTTCTCCGGCGTCGAAGGAATGAGCTGCGGCAGCGTCGTCGCGGCGTCCGACATTCCTGTCCATCGGGAGGTATTCGGCGATGCGGCGGACTACTTCAATCCGTATTCGGTGGCATCGCTGGTCGAAAGCCTGCGACGACTCATCGGCGCTGATGCTGCGTCAACGCGTGAAGCCTTGCTTGCTCGTGGCGATGCCGTGTCGTCTCAATATTCCCCGGATCGCATCATGCCGAAATGGCATGCGTTCCTTGATCAACTGATGTCCGAAGGACGTGCTTCCCAAGAGTGACTACCGGCTCTTCAGTACCCCTGATCGCCCGAGGTTTGCAATGCCACTGAACACCGACGAATTTCTCTTTCCTCGCGATCTCGAAGTTACCCCCACTCGGTTTGCGAAGGTGCTCTTCATCGGCTCGTGCCTGTCGGAACGCTACGTGCTCGAGATGCGCCAGAAAAGGCCTGACACGGCTTTCGACTTCGTTCTGTTCAATAACGCCGCCGACCTGCCTCCTCACACGGACACTGAACTGCGTTCGTACGATTTCCAATATCTGCAGATCCCGCTACGCAGCGTGCTCACCGACGCGGTGGTTCGCCTGGTGGAGCAGGAGGCGCGACCCGACGGTATCGATTGGGTCGCCGTCGGCCAACGCAATATTGCCCAGATGCTCGACAAGGCGATGGCCTACAACGAGCAGTCCGGGCTATTGACGCTTGTCTCGAACTTCATCGTGCCTCAGGGGCGCATGGCGCCGAGTTTGCGCGACCAGGAGTCGGGCCAGGACATCGTCTTCGTGGTTCGGGAGCTGAATGC